>JGI24705J35276_12238324_pt1 | contig 19370 bp, 18 predicted proteins | sample TergutNt197P4_FD_35276 | JGI IMG/M metagenome (IMG submission 35276) | reverse complement strand
TCGCGGGCGTCTTCGGCGGTGTAAATGCGCGTCGGCTCGATGCCGATCTGCTTGAATCCGGCCGCGGCGAGCTTGGCCGTGTAGTCGGTATCTTGCAGCGCGCCCGCGATACAGCCGGCCCACAGTTGCATGTCGCCGCGCAGCTGTTCCGGCATCTCGCCGCGGGTGACGATGTCTGAGACAGCGAAGCGGCCGCCGGGCTTGAGAACGCGGAAGACCTCACGCAGCACCTGATCCTTGTCGGCCGAAAGATTGATGACGCAGTTGGAGATAACGACATCGACCGAGTTGTCCGGCAGCGGGATGTGCTCGATCTCACCTTTGAGAAACTCGACGTTGCTGACGCCGGCCTTGCGCTGATTTTCGCGTGCCAATGCCAGCATCTCATCGGTCATGTCGAGCCCATAGGCCTTGCCAGTCGGACCGACGCGCCGGGCTGACAACAACACGTCAATGCCGCCGCCTGATCCGAGATCGAGCACGATTTCGCCCGGTGCAAGCTCAGCCAACGCCGTCGGATTGCCGCAGCCGAGGGATGCCAGCATGGCCTCGACCGGCAGACCACTGGTCTGAGCGGCCTCGTACAGATTCGAGGTGATCGGGTTTTTCGCCGGGTCGGAGCTTCCGCAGCAGCTCGACGGTCCACAGCAGGAACCCGCTTGAGTCGTCGCGCGGCGGGCCGCATCGCCATAGGTTCGGCGAACGGTTTCTTTCACGTCGGTCGTCGTCATATCACGTTCCTCTTCCTTCAAAGGTCAAAGTCATTACACCGTCACCACGCGGCGGCCGTGATCGTCCACTACGCGCTCGCCATCTTCCTTGATGAACTCGCCGCGCTGCGCCTGGGCGCGCCTGTATGTTGGCTTGCATCAGGCATGAGCCATTTCTTTCGTGGACTTGCCTTTCGCAGCCTTGCCTTTCGCGGGCTTGCCTTTCGCGGGCTTGCAGCGGGGCGACAACGCGGCGACGGCCGGATTGCACACTTCGGGATGTCCCTGACAACAGTCGCGCATGAGGAATGCGATGAGGCCGGAGAGCGCCGGAAAGGCGGCGCTGTAAATGATCGAGCGCCCCTCGCGGCGCGACACGACCAGGCCGGCATGTTCGAGATGGCTCAAATGAAAGGACATGCGCGAGGATGACGCGCCATCCATCGCCTTGCCAATCGCACCGGCCGAAAGCCCATCCGGCCCGGCCGTCACGAGCAGGCGAACGATCCGCAACCGCGTCTCTTGGGAAAGTGCGGCGAAAGCATTGAGGGCCTGGGTTTCATCCATGGCAGCGATTTCGCTCAATACCTCAATATCAATTGAGATATTGTAATGCGAAGTCACTGCTGGCGCAAGGGCCTCACACAAGGGCCTCAGATAGGAAACCGGACGTTCGCATGTGCCAGCGGAACATGATCCCATGCCCCCTGTAGTCCGGTCACCCACTCCTCGGGCTTGTTGCGCCGAACGGGTTCCCACTTTGGCGCAAAATGCTCCAAGGTGGCATTGGCGGCTGAATCTCGTCGTCTCGTGGAGTTAAAGTGACTCGAAAAAGGCGTAGTTCTTCCAGCTCCGCATGCGCAGAAGAATCTTCCGCAACAATGACAGGTCGTGGAAATGCTCGGTATAGATGGCAGCTTCGCCTGCCGAACCAAGCGGAACCTGATAAGCCGACATGTCTTGCAGAATGTCGAGAACGGCCACAGCTCGCCCTCCGGGTAATGGTTCGCCGAGGTCCTGCATCGTACCAGTGGCTTGAAGTTGGCCGGCTGCAATCGCATCAATTACTAAGCGTACCTTGGCCTTGAAGACGTGGCCCGGTATGCCCTTGAACAGGACTTCGGCCTCATCCCCGGCCTTAACGCGCTGCAGGGCATTTTGCTGGAAGGCGGCTGCCAAAGCCCGGTCTTTCGCGCTGTCGTTGACGAAGATCATGGCTGGACGCAACGGCAACGGCACCACATACATGCCGGGCCGCAGCGAGACCTGCGTGACAAATCCCCCCGTCGGCGCCCGAACCACGGTTTGGTCGAGGTCAAATTGAGCATCGGCAAGCTCGTTTTGCAGCCGCACGATGGTTGAGTGTTGACCGTCGACCGTTGAGCCATAGGCTTGTCGAGCGCGATCTTCCGCAGCACTGGCCTCGGCCAGCGTCTGGTTCGCCGCATCGCGGTTGCGCGTCGCGGTGTCAAGAGTTGCCTGCGCCACAACGTTCTTCTCAAACAACTCCTTCTGTCGCTCGTAGTTCGTCTGCGCGAGCTCAAACTGCGCCTTGGCTCTGCCTGCCGCTGCGGCCGCCTGATCGACTGACGCCTTCATCTGGGCGACGTTGGCCTCCGCCTCAGCCAGGCCTGCTCGCTTTTCCTGAACCACATATTGGAATGGTTTTGGATCAATCTTGAACAGAACGTCGCCGGCTTCGAGATGTCGATTTGTATTGTCTTCGACCGGCACTTCGGTGACGCGCCCCCTGACCCCCGGCATTATCGGCGTGACCGTGAAGTAAACGCGCGCATTGGTGGAAAACGGATGATTGTAGGCCATCGTTATGAACAACAGCGAAAGGCCGAAGACGCCGCCGAGCGCTGCTGTCGCAAGCGTCCATTGATTGACCGGAATTCTGAAGAGCTTGAACGTCGCATAGCAAATCGCCACGTAAGTCAATGTGAGCAGGATTTCCATAGGCGGCCTCCCATTTGAGAGAGCGTATCGACTATCGCTAAACACCTCGGCTGTGGGCAGGCGCCTCCCCTGCCGGAACGTTCCCCTGCTCGACAGCCAGCTGAGGCAATTCAGATACGCGTTGGATTTGGCTTTCTCCGAATGGAATCGATTGATCCTCGATTCCGAGTCTTGCCTCTATCGTTGCCAGTCGAGACTTCAGCTTTTCCAATTCGGCCGCGGCCTGCGCCGGTGTGGTCGGCTCGACCTGTTTGTCACCAAAGCCCCAACCCCGACCGGGCTGGTACGCCATTGCCCAAATCCAAAGAAACGGCCAGAGGACGTGCAGCATGAACAAGCTGATCCAACCCGCGGCATGGATGGCGTCTTCGTGTGGGTGATGACGCTTCTTGGCGATCTGCGCGGGAATGTCGTGAATCGCGATGATGCCGTAAACAAGCACGATCACCACGAAGAACAGCAAGCCAAGTGCGAAGTAGTTGAGGAATGGATCTTCCATGGGCGATCACATTCTGGTTTGGCACATCTTGTGCGCGATACGAAGGTTCAAGCTGATGTGGATTAAGCCTTTCGCTACGTCGGAGAACCTAATCGCGTCGGTAGCCCGGAGCCCAATCCAGGACCGGCAGCAATTTGTGGAGTTGGCCATAGTCCAGCCTTCCGCGCAGGTGCCAACTCATTGCATGCCGCCCCAAGACCGGAGGTTTGATCGAGATCAAGGCGACCTTCTGATTTGAGATGAGCACAACCGTTGCAAACAGGTCAGGACCACTGAAGCAATTGCTCCGCGCTGAAGCTCGTTGCCAGTCCGACGTCAAGGCAGTTCACGGGACAACAATTGTTCTTGTCTGGGACTCATTTGGCTGCGACCGCGTCGACTTCACGATGCGCCGTGCGCCGCATGACTTCAAAAATGACGGCCGTTGACCAACCGAACAGCAGTACGCCATTCATTGCCGTGAGTGGTCCAAGAAGCCGCCAACGCTCAACTGGTAGTACATCTCCATACCCCAGCGTCGTGTAGTTCACGAAGGCGAAATACATGAGATCGGTGCCAGATGGCGCCGCCTCGACACTTGCATAGGCCAGCGACCAAACGATGACCTCGGAGGCGTGAGATGCCATCAAGATTGAAACGGTCGCGATCATCACGACGATTAAACGCAGTGATGGTCGTGAGGGGGCTATGGTGCTTGCCTTTCGCGCGATCTCGACCAATGCCACCATGATCAAAGCATGGATCGTGATGTTACAGGCACTCACTGCCGTGGCCACAAGCAATTGACGTAACATCGCAGTTTCTCCAGCTGCACTTCACCCGGTACACACTCCATCAACGTTGCCTGGCTGTAGCTCGCCGATGACCTTTGCCTGGCGTTTCTCTCACGGCTGGAGCAGCGCTGTTCTGCACGAGGCAGCTATCCAAGTCTCTCCGGCATCGAGCAACTTGCTGATGAGATTTGTTTCGCGCCGCGGGCCCTTGCGAACCGGGGGCAAATACGACAGAGGCGGCTTTTCAGCCGCCTCTGGTCGCCTTATCCCCTCTGAGGTTCTACTGACAGATGTGCATCAGGCCGTCAGGACCTTTGACCATGGTACCTGGATCGCAGACGATGCCATTGCTCGCCTTGTAGTCAGCCCATCCGCTGTAGCCGTACCAAGGGCCATCCTCGACGTAGGCCCTGGGCAGGTAGAAAGGCCTGGTTTCGATAGTTCCGCTGCCATACTCAGCCCTGGCCGCCAAAAACCCAGGGTCGGCGTAACGCCCAGCACCATAATGATAGTAGGCCCTGGCTGCAAAATCCCCAGTGCCAACGTAGGACCCACCACTGCGAGCGTAGGGCCCACCACCATGTTCACTACTACTATAGTAAGGACTGGTGCCCCACCCCCTGTAGGGTGATGTCGCGGCGACAGCGGCTGCGGTGCCGAAAGCGGCAGCACCTGCGAGACCGGCACCCATGGGACCGGCACCCATGGGACCTGCGCCCATGGGACCTGCGCCCATGGGACCTGCGCCATACGCACCCCGACGATATTGCCGGCGCGCAACGCCCGCAGCGCTCATCGGGGTCAACGGGCGACCGACCCGCGCCTGGGCACTCTCGACCGACAGCGAGACACCGCGTTGCTCAGACCAGCCGATGGAGAGCAGCGCCGCAACCGCGAAGGTCGAGGTTGCCACTGCAACTTTTCCAAGACTCATCTGCCTCATGGATCTGACTCCTATGGCTCGCCCCATTTTGGAAACGGTGCATCCCCGCGGTGAGGCGACCATTGCGCCAGATCAAAGGGATTTCACCGGATTGCCTCAGCAACACTGACGCACTGCGTTCAGCGTTGTGCTCGTACTCAGCTCGCAGCCTCGTTTGGTTGATAACGGTGCAGCATCTTCAAGGCCTCCCCATGCCCCCGCTCTGCCGCTGCTGACAACCAGCGCCGCGCGGCAGCGTGATCGGCTGGCACGTCGTATCCGCCGCTGTTCAAAACTCCGAGCGCATACATGGCGCCGACGTGACCTTTTTCGGCGGCCTTCCCGAACAGAAGAATTGCCGTATGAAGATCGCGCGGCCCACCGCGGGCGTTCACCATCATTTCAGCGAGCGTCGCTTCTGCGTCGGTAACCCCAACGGCAGCCGCCCGGGCGATCCAGCTGCGACCTGTCTCCGGGTCCGGATTGATGCCATGTCCTTCCATGAGCATCCAGCCGTACCAATATTGGGCTTCCGCCACGCCATCGGCCGCGCGGCGCAACCATTGGAGCGCCTCTTGCTCGTTGCGTTCGACGCCCCGCCCCTCCGCCAGGCAACGGCCGTAATTGAACGCGGCCACCAGATTCCCAGACGAAGCCGCCTGCTCGAGCCAGTGACGTGCTTTCGCCAAGTTATCGTTCGCCAAGTAATCGTCTGGCAGATCATCTGGATTTCCATTCGGATTGGCGTCGCCGCAGCCGTTCAAAATGAGATTGGCAAAATCCACGCGCGCCTGCGCATCGCCGGCATCGGCGGCAATTTTGAGCCAAGTCGCGGCCTCTCCCGTGTCGCGCATCACTCCCGCACCAGTCAGGCAGAGCATGCCCAATGCCCGCGCCGCCGCGCTGTGCCCGGCCTCCGCTGCCCGCCGAAACCAGATCGCAGCTTCCGCGTAGTTGGGTGGCAAGGCCCCTCCTTTGACGTAGAGCTCACCCACCAGCGCAGCAGCGTCCCTGTCGCCAGCAAGAGCCGCACGACGCAGCCAGGATTCGCCTTCAATCAGGTTCGGCTCGACACCCTGACCGAACGCGCGTACACGCCCCCAATTCATTTGCCCGGTGCGATTGCCTTTCAACGCCGCCTGCCGGAATAGCTGCGCGGCCGCTGTTTGATCGCGCTTCGTCCCGATCCCGCAATCCATCAGCACACCAAGCATATTGATTGCCGGCGGGAGTCCTGCCTCCGCCGCGCGCCTGACATGATCGGCGACCCTGGTCCGGTCTTTGTCATCCTTGGCGGTACGCGCAAGTGACAGCGCATAGCCCAGAGCACCTTGAGGACATCCGGTAGCCGCCGATCGCTCGTACCACTGATGAGCCTGCTCAAGATCGCGCATCGATTCCGGACCTGAGGTCAGGATATACGCCAGAATTGCCTGCCCGTCGGCAGATCCGCGCTCCGCTGCCCGGCGCGCCCATTTCTCTCCTTCGGTGAAGTCAGGTTTCGGCACGTCCTGGTTCGAAAACAAGCTCGATGCCCGATGCCCGGTGTCTTGTCGAGTGTCTTGCCGAGTGTCTTGCTGAATGTTCAGCGCATCGACGCCCTGGATGCAAAGCGCAGCAAGCAACCACTGCGCATCGATATGGCCGTGGCTCGCCGCTTTCCGGAGCCAGCGCCGGCTGTCGACATAGCTGACTGGCACACCCGAGCCTTCGAGATAGCATCGCCCGACCTTGTACTCGCCTTCCGCGTTACCAGCCCGCGCGGCACGCGCAAATAACCGGAATGCCTGCACCGCGCGGCCACTCTCGAAGAGCCGCTTCGCGCGGCGCAAACCGAACGACGGGATTACCCGGCTGACAAGTCGATCAACCGGGTTCAGTCGCGCCGACCTTGAGACTTTGCGGTTCATGTGCGACCGGATTGCTTATCAGGGTTCGCGCATTCCCTCCGACGAGACCACCATGATCCGACCAAGCAGATAGGCGAGAACCGTGCGCTTGCCGACTTTGATATCGGCGGTGACGGGCATCCCGGGCACGACATGAAAGTCAGCTGGCACATTATGCAGCTTCACGTCGTCGAGAGTGATCCGCGAACGGTAGAACGGCTCGCTGCTGCCAGGTTTTGCAGCCACCTCACCTGAGTGTTGGTTCGCTTCATCTTGCGCTGTAAAACTGTCTGCGCTGACTGTACGAACCGTTCCGTCGGCCAAACCATGCTGCGCGAACGGGAAGGTGTCGAACTTGACCGCGACCGGGGCGCCAACATGCACGAAGCCGTTGTCACGTCCCGCAATGTTGGCTTCGACTTCAAGCGGAGTATCAGCAGGCACCAGCGTAATGAACTGATCGCCGGATTTCAGCACGGACCCGACTGAGACCTTGGCAACCGTCAGCACGGTCGCATCCCGGTCGGCGCGCAGTTCGATGAGTTGGCGGCGCAACTCCGCCTTGTTCAGTTGCTCCTGTGCGTCGGCCAGCTTCTGCGTCTGCTCGGAGAGCTTCTGCGACACGTCCGCATTCCAGTTTTGTTCATAAGAGTCACGCTCGGCCTTGAGCCCATCAAAGTCGCGCCGCGCGCCCTCCGCGCTTTGCATGGCATCCGACAGACCACGATCCACTTCGACCAGATTGTCGGCAGCGGCGAGCGAATTGAGCACGCTTCCCAGTTGACGCTGCTCCAGCTCCTTGCGCGCGGACACCACCTTCTCGGCGATCGTCTTTCGCGACCGATAGGCCTCGGTATCCGCAATGCTCCGCGCCAGTGTCGCCTGCAGGCTATTGAGCCGCTGCTGATACGTCTCCAACTTGGAGGTCCGTTCCGCCTGCCGCTGGGTGAAAATGGCAGCCTGCAGCAACGTGTCGGGATCTCCAGCCGAATATGTGAACTTGTGTCCCTCGGCCTCCGCTCGCAAGCGCGACACCTCCGCCGTCAGCGCGGAAACCTGTGACTGCAATGCGCCCACATCCGCCGCTGCGAAAGTGGGATCCAGCCTGGCGAGCACATCCCCCGCATGCACGCTCTGACCTTCGGTGACATCGATGGAGCGAACGATCGATGTCTCGAGCGGCTGGACAACCAATGTGTGCGCCCGGGACACCACCCTTCCCTGCGCCGTCACCACTCTGTCGACCGGAATCAATCCCAGCGCTGCGATTGACGCCAGGAACATGCCGGAGATCGCCAAAATTGTGCCGCGCGCCGCCCGGGGGACGGGGCTGGCGACGATTGCCGCGGCAGGCGACTGGAATTCCAGGACCGTGGAAAGCGTCGAATCTATTCGCCGGGCAGCGAGGTCAGTTGCTTCGGGCGAACGAGCGGACAAGAGCGGCATTTTTCGGCCCCTGGTTATCAACTCGGCTTTCAAGATGACGGCTCTGCTGGTTCCAAAGCTGACGGTAAACGCCACAACGCTCCAGCAGCAAGCGGTGCGGCGCCAAATCGATCGCTTTGCCCTTTTCCAGCACAAGTATCTGGTCGCACTGAACCAGAAACGACAGTCGATGCGAGACGATCACGATCGTCCGGCCACGCGCAATGCGAAGCAGGTTGGCATTCAGCAACGCTTCGCTCTCCGGATCGAGCGCGCTGGTCGCCTCATCAAGGATCAGGATGCGCGGATCCGTTATCAGCGCGCGGGCGATCGCGAGTCGCTGACGCTGCCCACCGGAGAGGTTCGGCGACCCCTCCTCGATCAGCGTTTCGTAACCGTTCGGCATGCGCTCGATGAACTCTTCCGCGCCGGCAAGGCGCGCGGCATTAACAACGTCATCAAAGGCGAGACCGGGTCGTCCGGCGATGATGTTGTCACGAATCGACCCTCGGAACAGGAAATTGTCCTGCAGAACAACACCAAAGCTCTGCCGCAGATGCCGCAGGTTGATGTCGCGCACGTTGTTGCCGTCGATCTTGAGGAAGCCGGTGTAGTCGCGATTGATCCCCTGCAGCAGACGCGTCAACGTGGTCTTGCCGGAGCCGCTGCGGCCAACGACGCCCAACATCGTGCCGGCCGGCACATCAAACGTGATGTGGTCAAGCGCAGGCGTATTCGTGCCGGGATACGTAAAGCTCACATCATCGAAACTGATCGCTCCTGCGAACTGCTGCAAGAGTCCGCCCAAGGGCGCGTCGACTTCCGACGGACGGTTGAGCACCGAGGCAACTTCGTAGACAGCGGCACCAACTTCCTCATAATGCTCAATCATGCGCGCCAGTCCCACAAGGGGCTGCGCAACGCGCATGCTCAGCATCATGAAGGCAAAGAGAGCACCGACCGCATAGCCGGAATTGTCCGTCAACGCCAAATATGCGCCAACCAGCACGATGCCGAATGACATGAAACGCTCAAGGGGGGTGACGATTGTCTGCGGCCAGTTCGCCAGCCGACCGAAAACAAGGCGCCACTTTCCGGCGTCAGCGACGCGCGCATCCCACAACATCTTCCGCTGGGGCTCAAGTGCCAGGGACTTGATCGTCTTGATGCCGAAGACGGTCTCGCCCAGAGCCGATGCCCGCTCGGTCTCGGCGAAGACAACCTTGGCGAATTGGCGCCGCAATGGAGGCAGAAAGGCCAGAATGATGAGCGCGATAATTGCGGCACAGCCGAGGACGATCCACGCCAAAGTTGCATTCAGATAGAACAGGAACGGCAGCAACACGATCAACGTCATCATGTCGAGAAATGTAGCCAGCAGTTTTCCAGTCAGAAATTCGCGGACCTTGTTGATTTCGGTGATCTTGTGCATCGTCTCGCCCGCGGGATGCCGCTCGAAATAGTCAAGTGGCAGACCGAGCAGACGATTGAAAACATGCAGATTCAGTTTGATGTCGAGACGCGTTCCAACAACCAGCACGATGAGACGGCGGGCGTAACCAAGGAACGTCTCGAAGACGGCTGCGATAGCGAGAAGCACGCCCATCAGTGCAAGTGTCGAGTAGCTATGATGCGTCAGAACCTTGTCCACGACCGTCATGATGACCAGCGGCGGAAAGATCGTCAGAAAGCTCAACGTCAGCGATGCAAGTCCGACGTCCCGCAGCGATTGTTTCTCTTTCAGGACAAGGCCAATGAGCCAGCTCAGTGCGAAGGGTGCATCTGCCTCTGACGGTCCACGCCTGGCGCCCAGAAGAATCGTCTCACCGGACCAGACCTGCTCGAGCCGCATCTCGTCAACCACGACGCACGTCCCGCCGGCGGTCGCGCTGCGGGGATCTTTGAGCACGACCACATTGCGTTCCGCATTTGCACCGATCAAGAAACCGGCGCTGCCGTCGGCGAACAGCAACACGGCCGGAGCGGCCTCGTTGACCTGCAAGCGGATCAGGTGACGCCAGCGCAGCCGCACCGCGCGCGCCCACATGCCCGCATTCCCCAGCCAAGCCGCCAGTGCGCTGGCTGACGGCATGCTCCCGTCCGTTGCTTTGGGGAACGTCTTGGGATCAAGCACAATGCCGTGCAAGCGAGCTGCTGTGACGACCGCCTGGAGTTGCGGATGAAACCGACCATCGACATGGCCGAAATCATCGCCGGGGGCATCGGGCATCGGCGAGGCGCCTGCGGCGAGATCAATTGACACCCGCCGCGAATGTTGGCTTTCGGAAACGGACGACTGCGCGACGTTTGAATCCATAGGCGGCTTCCTCGCAGGACGCAGTCAATCCGAATGTGGAAAGATCGATCTCAGGCATCGACCTCTTGTTCACCCGAATGTCTTCGTCGCCTCTATGAATGTGGCAGCGAATGCAGGGACCGCCGCCGGGCGCGCCGCGGTCAAGCTTTGCACTCCGCGACGCGCCGTCACTACGCTTCTTCCATCACGACCTTCAGCCGAGCATGGAATGCGGGCTCGACGAGGATCCGAGGGCGCCCGACATTGCCGTCGTCGTTTCCATCAGCGGATTGGACGATCCCATGACCGATGGTTGCGAAGCCAACATTGCCGGCATCGTTGTATTTGACTGCGTGACAGACGTCGCAGGCAAGACGGCAGGCATCGCCGACATCGTTGTGTTTGACGGCACGACAGGCGTCGTAGGCATGACGACAGCGGGCGTTGCCGTCGTCATTGCGCTTGAGTGCGTGCTAAGCGCCGCGCGCAGCCTGGAAAGGACCGCCGTCGTTACGTTTGTGCCAAGCAACGCATTCAGCCTGGCCGACACTCCGGAAAGGCCCGATGTCGTTGTATTTGACTGGTTCTGGTTTGATTCCGGCGTGGCCGTCAAAGTGCCGAATAGTCCGTGAGCTTCGTTCTGCACTCCCGCAGTGAAGTAAATCGCCTGCGGGTTGCTTGTTGCACTCCCATTGCCAGGGACTAGCGACCAGAGATCTCCGATCGTGATCGGTGATCCATCGGCACCGAGCAACTTGCCGAGGAATTGATCATTCGTCGGGTTGTAGGCGTTGATGGTGCCATCGCCGAAATTTCCGACGAGAAGATCGTTGGCGAATTGTCCGAATCCGGACGGAGCGATCGCAAGTCCCCATGGAGAGTCAAGCGGTCCACCGGAAGCGACCCTCTGCTGCAAATTTCCGTTCAGGTCGAACTCGTCGACAAACCCGTTACCGGGGCCAGCGACATCATCATGCTTGGCGGAATCCTGCTTCGCGAACGTCACGAACAGATGGTTGTCGAGAACCTGCACGTTGAACGGCGCGAAGCCCGCCGGCACCTTCGGATCGGTAAAGCTGTTGACCTGTTGGAAGTCCTTATTGAAGACATCGACAGTCCCGTTACGGAAATTTGCCGCATACAGCATAGGACCGTTGGCGGTCTGACCGATCGCCAACCCTTTATAGACGGCCCCGTTACCGCCGTCGGAATTATCGACGGCCAAGACGGTGCTGCCGCTGTTTACCGTCGGGCTCCACCCGGAAATGGTGCCGTCTTCGGTCGCGAAGATAAAGACCGATGGGGCTGTGACGCCGCCGCTGGAGATGTCAAATCCGCTTCCCGCGGCATTGAATACCGCGCCTGTAGGGGTCGCTGGCGTGGTCTGGCCCGAAGCGTTGGCGCTTCCCATAGTGCCGCTGGCAGCCGGAGTCGCCGACGCGGTTTGGTTCGAAGTACTGGCGCTTCCCATCGCCCCCGTGGAACTCATGGTGGTCATTGGTGCAGCCTGAACCGACATGCCGGCACCCGTCATATCCGCTCCCAAGGCTGTAGGAGACGTTGGCATGACAGCTGGCGCGATCGGACCCGAAGTGCCAGGAACACTTGCCGTAACAGGTTCGGCAGGGCTGAAGGCTGCCGTGGTCTGGCCCGAGGCGTTGGTGCTCATGGTCCCACTGGCGGCAGCCGGAGTCGCCGACGCGGTTTGGTTCGAAGTACTGGCGCTTCCCATCGCCCCCGCGGAACTCATGGTGGTCGTTGGCGTAGTCTGGCCCGGAGTCGCCACCTGGATTGCACTATGACCCGCAACCGGCACAGGGGTTCCGGCGCCATCGTAAATTGTCACCACGCCGGCGCCATTGTCCGAGACCCAGAAAGGTCCCGTCGGACTAAAAGCAACGCCCCAGGGATTGATCAGATTCGGATCAATTGTCGGGGCGGAAACGAAACCATCCGAAACCAGATTCGTTTCGGTAATGACCGTTCCTTGCTGCTGGTTGTTCATCGACTGCCCAAGCTGTTGCAATGATGCAACCATGAGTTCCTCCTTCTCGGCAGACTGGTTTATTGACGCCGCGCCTGAAGGCCACCGTCCGCCCCGGCCAATCCTCATGAAAAACGGGCCGCCCTTTGAAGACGTATCACAGCGCGTCCATAGGAATGCCGAGGTGCTCGGAAAGTTCACTCAGGAGTTTCGCTTCTGAGCAAATGATCTTTATGATGCGGGGCTCACGAGTGCGTGAGAGTTATGCAAGCCAATATATTGTCGTCACATTCGGCGCGGCGGCCGATTGAAGAGTCAATAGAGGGCTTATGCGACGGGCCCACCGGAGCCAGCAGATTCAAGTGTTGCTCACTGTCGGGGCCATTGGGTCTCGCGACCACTCCGGTCATGAATGAAAACAAGCTTATGGTTAACGCGCCGTAAACGCGCCAGCAGGTCGTGGCTGCGCGCAGGCGCACCATGTGTCCCTTTGCGGCACGACTACTTACAAATGCAGCGGCTGGCTTCAGATCCCGTTTTCCTTAACGCGCCTTTAAAACACCGACGCTACGTTGGCCTTCTCAATCCCTCTCAGGCTACGTAACATCCTATGACCACCAAGCCGCTACTTTCCGGATTCGATGGGTTGATTTCGCTCTCGCGCCGCGAAGGTGTCGAGATCCGCCCTACGCTCCTGCGGGTGCTTACTGATCTTTACGTCCAGGCGAACAGCCACAGTGACGACGAAGAGCGGCAATTCGTTGAACTTGCCTCGCGCCTGATTGATCAGGTCGACGATGCGACGCGCCTTGCCGTCAAGGCGAGGCTGGCGATCTACCCTACGACACCTGCTCCAATCATGCGAAAGCTTGGACTTGCGCCTCCACATGAGGGACGCAGAATACCGCGCGCGCGGGAAATCCCGGCTTCCTTCCCGACACAGGCACAGGCACCTGTCGAAGCAGAAATGCGGATGTCGATGCAGCCGAGAGACGCCGCCGAAATCAGCGACATGTTCTTCCGCGCCACGGCTTCCGAGCGCGCACTGATCCTGCACAAGCTGTCACAGACCCCGCTCAAGGCTGCACCCCGCATTCCCTCCGAGCGCGCCAAACGAGCCGTCGAGACCCTCGAGATGGCCGCCTATGCCTGCGACGTCGAGAATTTTACACTGGAGCTTGGCGAGAGCCTGATCCTGCCGGCTCGCATTGCCACGCAAATCGTGGAGGATCCAGGCGGAGAAGCACTCGCGGTCGCGGCTCGCGCACTCGACATGCCGAGCTACGTTTTCCAACGCATTCTCCTGTTCTTCAAGAAAGACATCGGCAAGTCCGTGACCTCGGTCTACCGGCTGTCGCGACTCTACGACGGCCTCAACGAGCATTCAGCGCTGATAATGCTCGCCGCCTGGCGTGGCTCGGCGCTGGCCGCCTCGCGCGCCAGGCATCAATCTTCTCTGTACGATGGCGAACGCCAGCGAGCGCGCGCATCTTCGGGCCAGCAGCGGCCAGCCGTGCAGCCCGGCTCGATTCTGCCGGGGCGGACTGGAACGGATCGAGATCGTTAGAGCATTTTGCGCGGAAGTGGATACGGTTCGGCAAAGAACAAGAAGAGTTCAGGCGCGAGGCAGTTCCAGGAAATGCCGGCCGGCCCGATCCTCGGTCTCCACGATCCAGGCATCGGGATCGAAGCGGATTTCCTTTGCCAGCCGCTCCTCCACCGCCTGATCCGGCAAGGCTTGCGGCGAGGCTGGCACGAAGAAGCGATCAATCGGCCGACCATCTTCATAGACAGCCTGTGGTGCGGGCACGTAGAGCATCGCGTTGCCGTCCAACAGCGACACTTTGACGAACACCGCCCCCGCCTCCTCCGCGCCGCGCCGACGCACGGCGCCGAAGACGCCTTCCGCCTGGCAACGGCGCAAGTAGGCCGCAACCCAGATGCTTGATTTCAAACGCATGAATCGAACGATAAGCTCGCGCGAGACATCACGCCAGCCCACGCAAAGCTGCGTTGGCAAACCAACGTGGCTTTGCTCGGCTTTGTCTTCGCACGCGGTCCGCAAAAGTGTGAATGGTTTTGCGGAGCTTTCGCACCTTTACGCTTTGCCCGTGACCTGTTGCTCAATCTGGCGCGCCACGAAATATGACAGCGGCACGGCAATCACAAATCCCACGGCAGCCGCGATCGGGAAATTCTTCATATCTGCGGCAAAGCTCGGAACCATCAGAACCACGATCAAGCTGGCCCCGGCCAGCACAGTCCCCAGCATGATCCACACAAGGATCGAAATTTTAAGCATAGCGGCCTCTCTTCCCCTGAGAATGAGAGATCATCTGCCCAGGCGGCGCCTATGGTCATTGATTCCGAACAAATTTCTCAGGTACGGCCCAGCTTCTTTTTGCTGCGACAAATGTGCAGGGATCACCTAATCAACGGGGCGGCCGATCGCCACGGAAAGCTCGTAGATCAGTCGATCCGACACCTGCCCTGTCACCGGCATCTTGTGCGCGCTCTCAAACTTCTGGATCGTGGCGCGGGTCTCTGCATTGTTGACGCCGGTCACCTTCAATTGGCCGAAGCCATATTCGGAAAACGCCCGCTGCACGGCCGCAATCCGGCGCGCCGCTAGGCTTTGAGCTGTTGGGATTGGCGCTGGAGGCCGCGCAACTCCGGCAGAGGATGCAGATGTTGTCGCCTTCACGAGGTTGGTCAGAGGATCGGCGGATCTGGGTACCGACGCCGTGGGCTCGGCTGGTCGTTCGGCCCTCTCCCCAGACCTCGAATCAGCGGAGTCGGCGGCGGCCGGACGCGGACGCGGCATTGGGCTCGACGGTGCGACCGAAGGCGATGTGGCCAACTTGACCACGGCACCGAACATTGGTGCCGGGTGACGGCCGGTCTGGAGGAACAATGCGTTGCCTATAATGGCACTGACCGCGGTAAAGGCCACAAGGCCCGCAACCGTATCCTTCGGGCTGTGCAACAAGACCCGCATCACGACCTGCATCACGAGATTGCGTTCACTCTCGATAAGCGCAGCCGATGCTTTCGTGCGTCGCCGGCTCGAAGCATCACCATCGCTTGTACGCAGTCTAGGCACTCTTCTTCACCAAAGCGGTCTGTTCCTTGGGTTCGTTACGGGACACCGGAATCAGCGCCGTGATCTTGCTGTCGGATGACTTTGCCGGCGGCGCGTACACAAGCGGCAGCTTGACCGTAACGATCGTACCCTCACCAAGTCTGCTCTGCAACGTCAACTCGCCGAATTGGAGCGCAACCAGGCTCCTCACGATCGAAAGCCCGAGGCCAGTGCCTTCATGCCGGCGCTGATAGGTGTTGCCAGCCTGGAAGAACGGCGCGCCAACGCGTTTCAAGTCGTCAGGAGCGATGCCGATGCCGGTATCCCTGACGCAAAGCACAAGCTGTGAAGTCTCGGTGGCAACCGTCGCGGTGACCGTCACTTGACCCCCGCGCTCAGTGAACTTCACGGCGTTGGAGATGAGGTTCAGCATGATCTGCTTGAACGCGCGCGGATCGCCTGTCACCACCGGCAAGTCCCGCGGCGCATCGGTGACAAGGTCGATGCCGTTCTCGCGTGCCTTCAACGCAAGCAGATTGCAGCAGTGGATCAACGCTCTGCGTGGCGCGAACGGTTCCGGCGAAATTTCGAAATCGCCGGATTCCATTTTCGACATGTCGAGAATGCCGTTGACGACCGACAGCAGGTGCTGACCGGAATCATTGATCAACTGCGCGTACTCCTTGCGCTGCGTGGCGCTCAGCATCAGGACCTCTTCCTGCGCGATCATTTCCGAGAAGCCGATGATGGCGTTGAGTGGCGTGCGCAACTCGTGGCTCACTGCTGCCAGGAAACGAGTCTTGGCGGCACCTGCTGCTTCCGCTGCCCTGCGCGCTTGGTTGAGCTCCTGCTCCTGGACCTTGCGGTCGGTGATGTCGCGCATCACCGCGACAACTTCCGGCTCTTCCGCCAGCTCACCAGACGTGTCCTGCTCGAGAGGCCGGCAGCGCATTTCGATCCAGATGAAACCGACATTGCCTCTTTCCCGCCGCAGCCGGAACTCAACGGTCCGCACATCTCCACGCGCGGCGTCCGACAGTGCAGTGAGATAGGCTGGACGATCAATAACATGGACACGGTCGAACAATCCATGTCCGAGCAACTCCTCGACAGGAACCCCGAGCATGGTTTCCGCAACGGGCGAGATGAACCGCACCACGCCGTTGCGCCCGTGCCTTGAGATCGCGTCGCTCATATTGCGCGCCAGCAGACGGTAGCGCTCCTCTTCCCGGAATAAGAGTGAGATGCTGGTGCGCGCCAGAGACTCGGCGCTGGAGGCGAGACCTGCGGCATAGAGTACTGCGGAAGCAATACCAAACGCCACAAGCGTGCCGCGCTCGGCCGGATTGATCTGGTCAGGTGGCAGCAGATCAAAGTAACCGAACAGGATCAGAAGCCCAGCACAGGACAAGGCCAGCGCCGAGGCAAACGCCGTGACTCGGCGCGATGCCGACAGCGCGGCTTCCAGAGGGATCACGACCAGCCAGACCGCCGCGAAGGATTCGATTCCTCCAGTAGTCACCGCCAGAGCAGTGATCAACGTGGCGAGCACCAGCGACGACAGCACATGGACCGTTTCGTATCGACCGGTGTGTGACAAGAACCATGACAAATAGATGGGCACGATCAGCCAGGAGAATGCGGCAACCCCAAGCGCGCTGGGCGTGCCGCGCATCGCCAGATAGATCGGAAACGCTGCAAAGGCTGCGAGACTTCCCAAGAGGCGCGGCGCCATGAAGGCGCGATGGCGGGCTCGGGTCAACGCATCATTTTGCGCCGAGGGATGCAGCAGTGCGTCGAGACTATTGCGTATGATACTCAAGTCTGTCACGGGGCCTCGCACTTCGGCTCACTTGTCTATAATGACACGCCGAAACGCCTCCTTGTCATCGAACCCACCGTGTCAGAGTGAAATTAAACGAACGCTAAGGCGCTGATGCGTGCGACCTGACAACGCGTAATCGCAGCTGTTTTTCCCGAATTCAGGGACTTCATTAGCGCGGATGGTGAACATAAGGTTTCTGACCGGCACTTATGGTTTCGAATTGGTGGATACGAGATCGCAGGACTCCATATCCATCACGAATCTGCGAGCCCGTTCACCCCTCGATAATTTTGCGCAAGTTTCGCGGTATTAAGTTCAATGCAATCACTTGCGATTTATCGAGAGCTGCCAGTGCAATTGCTGGGACCGCCGCAACTGGGTCTAACAGACAGGTCACGAGATGCGTTTTCTGTTCCGCATCATATTCTGGTTCGGGCTGGTGCTTGTGCTCCTGCCGAGGGACAAGACAAGCCAACCGGACAAAGGGCCGCAGATCGGCGCCGCCGAGGCCGTTCAGGCTGCAACCGCGGCCGTCTCCGACATGAGCCAGTTCTGCAAACGCCAGCCGGCAGCCTGCGAAGTAGGCGGGCAGGCAGCGACCATTATCGGTCATCGTGCACAGGACGGGGCGCGCAGGCTCTATCACATCATCACTGAACCCGATCGCACCCAAAAAGAAAAAAAGGCGCCCGATCGCACCGGCTCTATCGGCGGAGCCGATCCTGCGGTCGCTGAGGCGCCACCCGAAACCATGTCCCAGGACAACCTGACTCAAGACGATCAGGCGGTGGAATGGCGAGCCCCAGAGATGCCGAATTAGCGCTTTGCCCCTATCGATTTTGACAGGTTGTCCCCCTATATTGGTTTGATGACTGCACACAGGCCGATCATGCCGACGATTGACGAGATCACGGACAATTTCGAGGTTTTGGAGGATTGGGACGACCGCTACCGGTACGTCATCGAACTCGGCCGCACCTTAGAACCGATGCCCGAGGAAGAGCATTCCGCTGAGAACAAGGTACAGGGCTGCGTCAGCCAGGTCTGGCTCTCCAGGCGCCTCATTCACGCAGAGGGCGCGCCACTCCTGAAATATCTCGGCGACAGCGACGCCCATATCGTGCGGGGGCTGGTGGCAATAACGCTGTCGCTCTTTTCTGGTCGCACACCCCAGGAAATCCTGGCGACCGATGCTCTCGCGGTGTTTGACAAGTTCGGCTTTCGCGAACACCTGACGCCGCAGCGCTCCAACGGTTTGCGCTCCATGATCGAGCGCATTCGTACCGATGCCAGAGAGGCGCTCGCCGAGGCGTCCTGAAACGGTACTACCTGCGCTTCCGCTGTTGTTGTCCCAGCCCCATCTTCTTCGCCAATTGCGAGCGCGCCACCGCATAATTCGGTGCGACCATGGGATAGTCCGCGGGCAGCCCCCATTTCTCACGATATTGCTCGGGGGTCATGTTGTATTGGGTGCGCAGATGACGCTTCAACGACTTGAAGCGCTTGCCATCTTCCAGACAGACGAGATATTCGGAAGTCACCGACTTCTTAAGCGACACCGCGGGTTTCGTCGCTTCGGGCGGCGTTTCCGTTCGGCCCGCTGAGACTCGCATCAGAGCGCCATGCACCTGGCTGATCAGGTTCGGAATCTCGGCTGCCGGTGTGGGATTGTTGCTGAGATAGGCCGATACGATATTCGCCGTTAGCTCGATAAAATTCTTGCCACCGCCGTCTGACATAGGCTCGACCTCTTTGCACTCCAAGCAGGCTTGCGCTCACGCAGCCTGCTCAGGTTTCAGTCTTGTCACAGATTTTGTCGAAAAACCGTGAGACACGGCGCTTCGGATCCGAAACTTGCTCTGTATCCTATCCGACGGCCCGCGATGTGAAAGAGCTTCGTATTCCCACGACTAATACCTCTGCACAGAGATTATGACTCTTTGAACACGGTTGGTCTTGGGTAGGCTTTTGCCATTTTGTTTCGGGCCTGTTCGGTAGAGAAC
>JGI24705J35276_12238325_pt1 | contig 19385 bp, 19 predicted proteins | sample TergutNt197P4_FD_35276 | JGI IMG/M metagenome (IMG submission 35276) | reverse complement strand
TGTTTCGCCAGGGTATAGTGGTCTTTCCCAGAATACTTCACCAGTACGTATATCATAACATTCCCAGTATGTTTGACTACCTGGACCATCTGTAGCAACTTTTGAGTAAGAGTGATAAGCTTTGCCCAGTAAAATAATGGATGGCTTCATATTCCAACTACTAAGTGGGGGACCTACATGAGATACACTACCATAGTCACCTCCAAGCAGGCCACTTAAGGCGTATTCACGTTTCCAAACGATATGAGCAGATTCTGGCCCTGTAACCCATGCAACAAATCCGTATTCAGAATTATACGCTGGGTTTGTATCAGGGTAAAGTTCATCCCATATTGAATTTGTGCCAGGTCCAAACCATGGATAGCTTCCTATATATGGCCACCATTCACGGTTTTCCTCATGTACAGGTCTTGTCCAATATGCATTCCTTGAAAATTGTTGCCCAGGCCAACTAGGTACCACTTCTTCTTGTATCTTTATCGTTTGCACACGTGTAGCAGCGGGTCTAATTGTAGCTCCATCAGCATAGACTGTGCCACCGGTATTTCCATCGATAATATCGCCATTAAGATATCTCCCTGGAGCAAAGTATTCGCCTGGGTAATCAAGCTTGAACGTCCAATCGCCTACTTGTTCACAAACCCATGGCATCCACATTGTACCGTCTGCAACATAAGAGTCAATATTTGGAATTACTTGTTGTGTTCCATCAGGCTTGGTTATAGTTAGCTTCATGTCATGGTATATTCTGTTTGCGCCAGGTGCAGGTGTTATCCACATATTAATTAGAATTTCTTGTCCTATACCTGCAACAGTAGGTCTAACACTAAGGAATGATTTTACGCTTACAGTATAATCTGCGGCGTTACTTGGAACAGTTGCGGTCAGCAATGCAAAAGTAGAAGTCAGCAAAATAACTGCAATTAATAAAGAAAAAGTTTTTTGTTTTAATAATTTTTTATCAAACAGCTTCTTATTTCCTCCATTTTAAATATAATTTTAAAGTAAGTGATTATTTAAAGGTTGTTAGCGGTAGCTTGCTTACAGTTAAGAGTTCATAGTACACGGTAGGTAGCCAAAAAACCTTAAAAACGTCGTGCTAGAACTTTCCAAAAGTGAAATTTATGTGCAATCTAATGCCTTTACATGAGTAGATTCTCAAAAGGATTTTAGAAGCTCTGATAGTCTTTCCAAGTTGTCAAATATGACACAGTGACCTTGTCTGGGAAAAACCTCCAAGTTGCAGTTTTCAATTTTGTGAGCTATGCTGTAGGCATTTTTTACGGGGCAAGTTTTATCTTCGGCTCCCTGCCAAACCCACAAATTGTCACTAATATTCTTGAAGGGTAGATTCCATGGTTTTAAGAAAAGCTGGTGTTCCTCAAGCACAACATTAACGCTGTTGCTTTGGCGAAAGGCTTCAGTCATTGACTGATGCATCAATCCCATCCATGTGGGGTTAGAGAAAAACGTCAAGTCACGGCTTGAGCAGGTGTGAAGTGTCTGCCGACCTTGACTGGAGCGTAGAAAAGCCTCTGTACAGTCTGCTTTGAGTACCTGTCGTCGCATGTTACGCATGGCTATTTTGCCTATAAAAGGAAATTTCATTACATATTTTGCAAGTGGTATGTTATGTGCGATTGAGGTGTCAAAGGGTAAATCAGGTGTCCCTACAATTATACTGCAGTTTATGCGTTTAGGAAAGCAGGTTATGTAAGCAAGTGTGAAAACACCGCCACCAGACCAGCCTAAAACGCTGAACTGCTCAATACCTAAATGGTCAGCTAAACAGTTGATGTCACTGTTGATGTCTTGTATGCTTTTTCGAGGTTTATATGTAGATAAGCCATATCCTGGACGATCAAGTGCGATGAGTTGCAAGTTTCCTTTTACAGTGAGATGTTTTAGAAGATAGACTTCGAGGCGACTGCTGGCGGTACCATGAAAATACATAACTGGATTGCCCTTACCTATTGTGGCGTATCCGAGTTTGCGACCATCAGGTAACGTGATTGTTTGACTGCTCAAGCTTCCTCATCTGCATACAGTTTATGTGTGTAAAAACTGTTTTAATCTGTCACAAGGGTTAGAAGGTAGATTATATTTTCACGGTGATATATTTGAGGTTCGATATAAGTTTTGGATTGTTCTATGTGTTTCCAGGGCATCTTATTTCTCCAAAAAGGTAACTTGACAGGTTTATGTTTGGTTTGTTTTTTCTTTTAAATTTCTAAGGTTAGCAGCTGCAAACGGTACAAGCATTTCTTGTCTGCTTAATCCTCCGTGTTGCCCTAAGTAGTTGATTTCTCTTTCTTGGGGGCCTTTAAACCATATTGTTTCGTTGCCATATGGTAAAATTAGTAGGTTTCCGGTTCTTTCGAAAAAGCCCTCGCTAACATTACCCACGCCAAATAGGTCTTTTTCTATAGCTTCTTGGGTTTCAATTATTTGGGCTTTGTCGCCGATTTTTTTAAGTAGCCATTGTTTTGTCTCAGCGAGTTTTTTCTCTTCTATGTGTAGAAATATCTCTCTATAGCTTCCTGTAGGTGCGATTGGTTCTTGATTTTTTTCTGTTTGCATGTGTAGGGCTGTTTTTGGGAGGTAAACTGTTTTTTCTGTATCTACGTCAACGAGGCCATGGTCGGCAGTTAATAGTAGCAGGGTATTTTTGGCTGTTTTTGGGTCTAATTTTTGTATTAATTCTCTGTTTAACAAGTATGTTATGTTTGATATTTCGTTGTAGTATTGGTCGCTGTTTGGTCCGTATTTGTGTGCTATGGTGTCGGGGGTGTCTATGTGTACGAAAAAGTATGCGGTTTTGTCTTTGTTTTCTTCTAAATTTTTTCGTAGTCCTGTAATTTGGTCTGATATTTTTAGTGCTGGCATTATGGTGCTTCCGTGGAAAATTGTTTTTGAGCAAGCGCTAAATGCGTTGGTTAAGTTTATGTGGGTAAATGTTTTGATTTCGTTTTCACTTAGGGTGTCATGGATTGTTTTTCCTTTTAGTAGAAGGTTGCTTAGTTTAACTCCTTCTTCTGTTAGGGTTTTTTTCGTTGAGTTGACGCGTTCGAATTTTAGGGAGTTGATTAGTCCGATGTTTTTTAGGTAGATGAAATATTCAAAGAGGCCGTGTTCTTGGGGGGTTAGTCCTGTGTTTAGTGTTGTTAGTGCGTTGGTTGTTTGTGATGGGAAAACGCTTGTTAGAGGTCGGACTATGCCTTTGTTGGTAAGGTTTGTTAAGAATTGGTCTTTTTTGTATTGTTTTAAGAATTGGCTGTATCCAAAACCGTCTATTATTATGAGTACTACTTTTTTGTTTTGTTCAAGACAGACTTTTTCTGCTGCGTGTTTGTAGAGGTTTTTTGGTGATTTGTTGTTGTTTATTTCAAAGATTTCTTTTAGCAGATCTGGTATGTTTGAGATACAGCTACCTTGGTATTGAGGATACATGAAGTGTGTGTTTTCTTTTTTTGTAGTGGTGTGGATTTGTTGTAGCACTGTTTTTGGTCCTGTTGTTTATGTACTGGATGGTTGACTTATGATTATAAACTTTCACTTAATTTAAGTTAATTATTGGTTGATTTATTTTTTGCTGTTTGTAGCGTTTACACACATGAATTTATTCATCCTGATCTCTTCTCAGATATGAATCTGGAAGATGTAAATCGGCAAATAAATCAGCAATTCTTCGGCATATCTGCTGTAGGAACTTACTGCTATTGATAACATACGTTTGCATTCATGTGGTTTTTATAGTCTTTCTTTTTTTCTTAATCATCAAAAAATTATCAACTAAACATTAACTTAACTTGAACTAAAGTTTAAATATGTAATTAGTTATTACTTAAATGAATAGATAAATCCGAGTTTGCTCCTCCAAAAACTTGGATGAAGTCTGTCATAGAGAGCCGTGGAGAAACTGAGTCTATCGTGGGTTCTGGTTCTTCCTAAACATGGGTAAAAACCCACGATAGATTATTCACCAAACACTTATCATAACTTCCATCACTAGGAGAATTTGAAAATATAAACAAAAACTTGCTTTCCCCAAAATACTGGCGCGCATATATTGAGGAAGCAGAAGATAGGTTTTGGTTAAACGCTTGATTGGTTTGTGTATAAGGGTTTGCCACAGTGTTTGCAGTAGATGCCGTTGGTATCGTTCTCTATTCCGCAGTAGCTACAATAAATTTTGCCAGAGTTAGAGGATGTTGTTGTAGGTGAGTAATTTGAGGTACTGGAGACTGGTTGTGGTTGAAGTTGTTTGTATCCTCGTGCGGCGAAAATCCATGCGATCCAAACCAAAATGGCTCCTACGCCTACGATTTGGAGAACTCCACCAATTAGATAGAGTAACCCTGCGGTTTTGAATGTTTCAACGCCTGATTTCTCGCCAAGTTTAGTAAAGGCTCGCCAGTAAAGAACTGCCTCGATTATTCCAATAATAAGTGCGGCACCAATTATTGCTGCGATGCTTATCATTAATTGTAAGGCCATTGCTAAAGGATCTGTTGAATTAGGTGCCAATAAAATGTTGTTAGTTAATGTGGTGATGGAACCTAACGTTATGATGATAATTATGATACTGCCTACAATTGTAATTAGGAAGCTATATAGAACATTTTTAAATATTGATGGTTCTTTGTAATAATTTGATAATCTATGCATGGCTAACAGGAACAGGATAAGTGCAATGACACCTACTGCACCCATGGCTATAGAGACGCCTGTGGAAAAGCCTGACCAAAAGGAAGAAAATTCTCCCACTGGATAGACTAATATCTGGTAAGTTAAGCCTACAACAAATAAAATCGCCATTACTGGTGTAATGACGTTTATTATACTAGCTATAAACCCGTATTTTTTAGCTGATTCAAGAGACACTACTTTAACCTCCGCTATTAGTTAGCATATTTACTGAATAAACGTTTCCACGACACTTTACCGTTTTATTGGTACACAAGTTACTATTTTCACAGGGATAAAACCTGTGTTATGGTAATAACAATAAGTACCGTAACAGTGTCAAGTAAAGCAGTTCCTAAATTGTTGTATCTGGTTTTTCGGTTTGTTGTTTTCTTCTTAGGTCTTTTGTTACATACCATGCAACCAGCAAAGACGCTACTGCGAGAGCAAAGAACAGTAATTCAAATGCTATAGGTGAGTATGCTGCAAAGGGTACAAAGAAGTCAATTAATCCCATGGGTAATGCAATTAAAAACAGTCGTGGTTTACGGTGGTAAGCTGCCATGAAGCAAAGATAACCCCATGCAAAATGAATAATTATCGAGGAAATACGTTCAAAAACGGCGATGCCAACTAAGCTGAGGGCTTCTTGATTGGACGCAAATAGTGCTGGTGCGTTTGTACTTAATTGTTCATAAAGTTGTTGTGCAAGAGGAGTATTTGATGAGAGAATACTGTAATACGTAACGTAGTTAATTAAAAGTATAATTCCAATAAGACCAGCGTTTTCCCAGAAAGCTAACCCTGAGGCGTAACCTTCACCGTCTTTTCGGCTAAGTTCATGATACCGAAGGGCAATCCAGACAACAAGAAAAGCTAATCCAACCTCAAAAAACATCGTTTGAACACCATAGTAAACACCTAAAACTACAGGTCCCGAGTTTCTAACAGCGTCTATTGTTGGAATCTGAACTGCATATTTAAGTGCAATGGCACCTGCATAAGCCACCAACGAAAAAATAATAGCCGTCCAACGAAAATGACGTTTACGATACCAATAAATCATCAACGCAGACGAGATGCTAATTACAATTATAGGTGTAAGAAAAAACAAACTGTTAATGTTCTGCATGATAAATATTAAGGGGCTAAGCGCTTAAAAAAATTTAGAGGGGGGTAAAAAGATTATTTTGTCCATTTACCCTCTGCCCATCGAGCAAAGGATGTTGGGGTTATCTTAACGATTGGTAGGTCGCCTTCTTTCCAGCCGCCTGCTTCTGTGCGGTATTCTGGAAACTTTTCTTTAAGCAATGAATGTGCATATTGGTATTCTTTTCCGCTCCAGAGAAGTTCTGCTTCACCTTGAATACGAACACCTCGCACAGCTGACCAATTGTTTTTGTCATAATCATCAAAAACTATGGATACCTGCGGATTTGCCTCTATTTGTTCAAGTTTAGGTGTATCAGGCTCAGATGCAAAGTAAATAAAGACGCCATCAAAAACTGACCACACAGGTCGTACTACAGGTTCACAGTCTTCAGTTGCTGTTGCTAGACGGCAAACTGGTAATTGTTGCACAAATGCTTTATCGGATTTTGTAAGTCTAATTCCCATCTTTTCACCAACATGACTCGCTGTATTGGTTACGTTAATGTACTCTGCAAATAAATAGTAAATAAACCTTTAAAAAAATAATGCATACCTCCCATCATAAGCCCTAAAAAACGCGATATTAACTATGAACAGTTTGATTCTACCATACCTGATGATGACCAAAATTAAAGCATCACATAAGCAGCGTAATACCCTCATATTTTAGCTGATGACATGGTGATTTTGATGGAGCATTTTATACGTCTATTTTTTAGCACCCATTTTTGTAGACGATATAGCGGCAGATTCTTTTTCAGGAATGTGCAGACCAGTTATTCCAGCCCAAACAATAATTAAGTGTCCTAACAAAATCACAAGACCAATTGTAGTGCTGACTACTATGTTTACTTGAAGAAACATAAAAAGTTGAAAGTTACCTGTAAAAATTAAAACAGGTGATATTAAATAAACAATTAATAGCATGGGTATAACGCAAAGTGCCAATTTAGGGACATGTGTGTTTTTTAAGGAAAAACCTAAAAACATCAACAAAACCCCTACAAGTGTAATTAGAGAACCAATCCAGGGTACGGCAGTTGAATAGTTATTTACTACCTGTTGAGTTGAACCATATGGTAACAAGAACCCAATTGTACCAAGTGATAACCCTGTGAAGCTAAGAAACGGAATTGAATTTTTACGTTCAAAAAATATTGAACACAAGCATAAAAGACCACCAAAAGCAGAAACTAGAAGCCTAATGGTAAAAGCATTAAAACTAAAAATCAATGGTTGGACAGTTACATAATATGGTTCGCTTGAAAGCAAAGAATTTAACCCTTCAGTTGAGACTGTCATGTATGCTAATTCAGGTATAAACGCTGATAAAAACCCTAAAAGCAAAGTAATGACTGACCCTATAAAAAGGATAAATTTCTTGTTGTCCAAAAAACGTCATCTACCTATAGAAATTAAGGTGCAAATTTAAATGTAACTGGATTTTAAAACCAACAAACACTAATACATCAAGGCAGGGGTGGACAGTAAGACTGTTGAAAGAACAATTCAGGGTACTTACATAGCAGATACTGGCTATGCGTTTTCATTATTGTGATTATCTGTTTTAACCGTTGTTTCCGTTAGGTTAGTTTTACTAGTGACGTTATGCGCTCATCAGTGGACACAGGGATAATTTATATAATGGATAGAACCGTTACTTTTCAAATGTACATCAAAGTTAATGAAGTAAAATTATTTTTTACCAAAAGCGGACAAGGAAATCCGATTATTTTGTTACACGGAAACGGAGAAGACCATACCATTTTTGATGTATTAACAGAGCAACTTTCCAAAGAATACACGGTATACGCAATAGATAGTCGTGACCACGGAAAAAGTAGCAGAGTTAAAAACCTTGACTATCAATCTATGATGGAGGACATTGCCGCTTTTATACAAAAACTGAATATTCAAAATCCTATACTTTATGGATTTAGCGACGGCGGCATTCTTGGGATTCTATTAGCAATTAAATACCCAGACATGCTTTCTAAACTTATAATCAGCGGAGCTAATACTCATCCCAACGGTATCAAAACCATTTATACTATTTTATTAAAAATAGCTTATTTTTTTACAAGAAATAGAAAATTCAAACTAATGTTAACACAGCCAAATATTACAGAAGAAGATTTGAATAAAATAATAACACCAATACTTGTTTTGGCGGGTAGTAAAGATGTTGTCAAAGATGAACATACAAGAATGATTGCAAAAAACATAAAAAACAGCGTTCTTCAAGTGATAAAAGGCGAAGGGCACACCAGTTATGTTGTGCACAGCAAAAAACTATATGATATTATCAATCCGTTTTTAACATCATAAGGGTGAAATCAAAAGCAACATAATACACATTTTTTTTATCCGCCATGTGAAATCGCTTAATTATCGAGATTAAGCACAATAGTGCGACATTTGTTTACCGCGTAGGCAGTGGCTTCGTTGCTTTTGCCCGACAGATTAACCCTGCACTGGAAGCAATTAATTTCAAACGCGAGGAAATGAGTACACGGCAAAATCATATCAATCATTAGAATGTCCATTTAACAAAAAGTTCAGCTTTCAATACTATATCTGGAATTATCGCAGGAACAGAAAGGGGCTGTGCGAATGTAACTTTGCATCGCACATGATTGGGTTTTTTATAGTTGAAACAGCCTAAAACATAGTTTGTTGAAATTGGACGGCTGATAAAAGTGGTTATGTGGAGCCCATGGCGCGGTTGTCGTAGATGTAGTGATGGTTGTAAGTTCTGTTATATACATAAGGGTGATGTTAAGCGTGGCGTTGATACAGGCGCTATAGTCAAGTTGCCTAATTTTGATGCTCCTATTGTAAAGAAGAAAAATGGTGAGTATAAAATGACGTCTGGGCAAGTGGTGTATTTGTGTTTTCAAACAGACTTTCTTATAGCTGAAGCTGATGAATGGCGCGGTGAGTGCTGGGATATGATTCACAAACGGCCAGATTTGCATTTTATCTTCCTCACCAAACGCATTGAGCGATTAGACTGTATTCCACCTGATAATGTAACTGTTGGAGTTTCGGTAGAAAATCAGGATAGGGCCGGTTTTAGATTGGGTATACTATCGGAGCTTCCAATAAAGCACAAAAATATCATATGCCAACCACTTGTTGAAAAAATAAACATTGAGAAATATTTGGGTAATGTGGAGTTGGTTATCGTGGGTGGTGAGAGTGACAAAAACGCTCGTCCGCTTGATTTTAACTGGGTCTTGGATATTCGTGAGCAATGCAGGCGTCACAGTGTCCGTTTTGAGTTTAGACAATGCGGAACACATTTCATCAAAAACGGAAAAGAATACACACTGAATTATTTTCAACTAATGAAGCAGGCAAAAGAGGCTAATATCAATTGTTAAAGAAGACTTATGCCATTAACATATCAAAAATTAAGTGAAAGAGAGTAAAAGGATATTTTTTGTAACTTGTTATTTTGCTGCAAGCATAAAACTTTCGTCAATTCGACGATATATTTCTTCTATGGGAACAGAACCATCAAGACAAATCGTAATCCAATGCCTTTTATTCATATGAAACCCCGCAAAATGGCGCCTTCCATCTACCAAAGAATCTATGTCTTCTGGTTTGACCCGCAAATCAATAATATCAACTGCGCCATCTGCGTTTAAACCCAATTTTTTCTTTTGCACAATCAGTAGTGCGGCGTACCATTTTGCATTGTCCTGCCGTCTGAAAACTGCATTTTCAGGGAAACGCTCCCACAAAAACTGAAGCTCATCCCGATATTTTTCTTTAACATAACAAATAACCTGTCTTGCACATTCACTCTTGAACACATCAGGTTCAAAGCAGGCATTAGCAATCATGGTAAGCACATGCTCGTATTCCTCGCGAACCCTTCCAACAAATGAGCCTTTCACATGAGGAACACGGTGTAATACATAGCGTTCTTTTGAAGAACGATCGATCACTTCCACCGACGTTTTTCCTTCCTTTGTGATAGAAACTATCATTTCGAATTTGCCGTCAATTATATCAGTAGAATAGATATAGCCGCTTTCACTCTCTGAAAACCCAAACGCAATAAGCTGTTCAGCTTTTATTTTTTGGTTTTTTAGCAAATCATCCATGTCTATCATAACGCTTCGTCCTTCCATTATTTTGCAGATAGCAGTATGAAACAACATACTGTGTAACAGTAGTCTGATTTAAGAATATACAATTTTTGACATATACCTTATAATTATCGACTGTGCGATAATAATGCAAATTTATGTTTAAAAACGGAGAGTGCTCAATGATAGATGTCCAAATGATAATCGGAATTGTTACAAGTATTTGTACAATAGCCGCTGTTGTAGCTGCCATACTAACGTTTAATGTTGCTAAGGAATCATTCCATGCAGATCATAAACGACGCAAACTACAAGCAACATTGGAATATTATGGTAAATTAAGCAATACGGTAACAGTTCAATTAAAACATGCGCTTAGCAAAGTATTGAATGTATCATATGCTGAAGCTAGCTGTGGCAAAATCCCTCTGGCTAAGGATATCTGGAAAGGCGAGCCTGATTTACAGGAAAAACTTTTAGTTTATTGCCGAAACATGGAGCATTTTGCTGTTGGCATCAAAGAGGGTATTTTTGATTTTGATACGTTTTATTATGTTGCTGGAAAAACAACAATTGACCTATTTACACAAATCAGTCCAGTGATTGACGATATAATAACCGCTAATAGAGGCTATTCGAGTGATTTTTGTTGTGCATATAAATCTTTATGCAAAGACCTTTCAGACAAATATAACTCTGAAACTTTAAAATCTAAAAATGATGACAACCCTATTACAAATTAGTTACACAATAATTACAGCACATAAAGAATTAAGAGGATGTTAAAATGAGAAAAGAAACAATAGAAACCTTAATTGACGCACAAAAGACCGCGTATATAGGTTCAGTTGACGGTAATGGAGTTCCTAACATAAAGGCAATGTTGGCTCCGAGAAAACGCGATGGATTAAGGGAGTTTTGGTTCACAACTAACACATCCTCTATGCGAGTAATGCAGTATCACGTTAACAGTAAAGCGTGTATCTATTTCTGTGACAATCGTTTTTTCCGTGGAATTATGCTACTTGGAGTTATGGACGTATTGGAGGACAGCGTCTCAAAAGAAATGATATGGCGTGAAGGCGATGAAATGTATTATCCCAAAGGTGTAACCGATCTAGATTACTGCGTGCTAAAATTTACCGCACAAAAAGGACGATTTTACTCAAATTTTAACTCAAAAGATTTTGAAGTGTAACGGTGGATTGCATTACGTACGTTTAAGGGTAAATTCTTAGCATGAGACAGAAAATCTAAAAATAGTGAAAAACCTGATGGCCATAATGCTTTTCTGCATTGCCATAAATTACCTTTGACAACCCAAAACATTATCCAATTTTTAAATAACATTTTTAACAAGTACCTTAAACTGTATATAGATAATTTAGTGAGTACATTAGCTTGTTTGTCAGAAAGGTTTAATTTGTCTACAGTAATATGGTTGGCTAAAACCAGTGATACAAATAGTTTAGCGCGTGCGGGATTCCCCAAGCCTGGTATGGGGCAGGCCTGCTAAGTCTGTGGTCGAAAGGCCACGTGGGTTCAATTCCCACATCCCGCGCCAAATATCTATTAACAATATTCTTTTAATGAGAGTGTTAACATCAAAATTGTTTTTCTGTTAGGCGAGAAAATATTGTTCTTGATTTTTGTGATTTTGGTTGAATTTTTCTATTATTTGAAGGATGAAGTCATCTTCGCAAGCTTCAACTCTGGCACATCTCATACAAAGTCGAGGGGTGACAAGGAATATGGCATAGTCTGTTAGGAAGTATTCGATGCTTAAGTGGCGTGCACGGCATTTTTTGGTCACATTGCTTGGTTTAACTTCAGCTATGCCAAATTGTGCATCAGAACCAATAACATCTCTAATAAACTCCAAAAAACTTCACAAATACTTTCTAGGCATAATGATTAATGAATGTTATTTTTTTAACAATAATTCAGGAAAAAAGAATCTACTTTAGAAGACTTTTTTGAACCAGTACCTTAATTGTACTTACCCATTTCAAATGCCTCTAAACTTCCTTATTTGAAAACAAAAACAATACGTTGATTAACTGCAAATCTCAAAGTATACATAACAATATTTTTTGGTGAATTTTTATGGAAAGCAATATTCTTGTACGTGACGTTATGACTAAAAATCCCCGGATTGTGCGTGAAGACACAAGCATACGCGAGGTGGTCGCAACGTTTAGCAAGTATGACATAAACTCAATTATTGTTATCCAAAACGATAATCCTGAAAAACCAGTTGGTATAGTCACAGCAAGAGATGCCCTAATACGCGGCTTTGAATATGGTCTACCTGTTGGCGCCATAACCGCTCAGATGGTAGCCTCAAGTCCAATAATTACAATTGATGAGCAAGTAACAGTAGAGCAAGCTGCAGAAGTGATGCGACGCAATAAAATAAAACATTTACCAATAACCAGTAACAACAGACTAGTAGGTATTCTTACAGGCACAGACATCCTATTTGCTGTTCCCTCAATGCTGTCCATGATGGAAGAAATTTGCCACCAAAAATAATGAACTAACCGATAGTTTGCGGCTTCACGGCAAATCATGTCAAGCTTATTTGTATATCAAACCTATCAGGATACATAGTAAGCTCGAAAATCTGCTCATTATTCAGACTATACTTTATAGAGCCTTAATTTGGTACCAGTTCGTGCAAAAATATTTGGGTTAAGCTACTCCAATCAAAAACCAGTCAAAAACCACAAAAATCAAACACGCTATCCTATCTATCGGAACTAAAAACTTCCAAAGAAACTCTAGACCAACACAAATCGGAAAACAGTTTTTCGGAGGTTTCCTTAAATGATAACCCTTACTTATAGTGGCAAGGGTTAAAATATGACTTTAAAGAGGAGGCTGCATTTGACTGGTCGAACCTACTTTATTGTGTTTTGTATACTGGGGGCACTGGCTATTCTTAGCTCAACAATGTCTAAAACCCCTGTTCTTAACCCCTTTGCCGTCAGCTTAGGAACACCCACAGATTTAATTGGAATAATAGCAGCAGCCTCCACCATACCCGGTATAATAGTTAGTTTACCAGCCGCCTCCCTCTCCGATATCTTTGGCAGAAAAAAAGTACTCCTATTTGCCACATTCATCTTTGCATCCGCCCCATTTCTCTATCTTGGCATAACAAACTGGTGGCAACTAGCTCTCGTACGATTTTATCACGGATTTGCAACAGCTATGTTTGTTCCTGTCGCCGAAGCTACAATAGCAGAACGTTTCCCCGCTAAAAGAGGTGAACGTATGGCAGCCTTTAACTCAGCAACCTACATAGGCCGAGGAATCGCCCCCTTTTTAGGCGGATCTATACTGTTTATCACTAACTATGGTTTTCACACCCTATACATAGCAGTTGCAATAGCCGGTGTCACTTCTTTTGTAATAGCTCTACTTTTATTCTCAGAAAACAAAACTAACACCACTATCAACATAACTACACAACCAGTGAACGCCAAAATTGCAACAGGACAAATGTTGCAAGGATGGCTAAAAGTTGCCCGCAACAGAGGTGCGTTAATTGTTAGCTTTGTTCAGGCATGTCAATACTATGCGTATGGTGTTGTGGAGTTTTATCTGGTTCAATATATGATAGAGATAGCAAACCTCAACGCCCTATCAGTATCCATAGTTATCGGTATGCAAGTCATCTCTTTAATCGTATTTAGACCAATGCTTGGACGATTATCTGACAAATATGGCAGACGCTTACCCATAATTTTAGGCTGTACAATAAGTGGGATTCTTCTCTTCATGATTCCATTCACAACCCATTTTGCACTTTTACTCGCTATCTCAATAGGGTACGGCTTAGGCTTTGTTATGGTCATTTCATCAACATCCCCTCTAATGTGCGAACTAACACCATCCAACTTGATTGGAACATCAATGGGCTTCTTAAGCACCATAATGGATATAGGACAAACTCTTGGCCCAATAATAAGCGGCATAATACTAGCCACAACCCTCGCCTACACAGGGCTATTCACATCCCTAACAATACTGCTCATAACATCAGCCATAATCTTTACAATTTCAAACATAAACAAACATCATAAAACAAACAACCACTGAAATATTACGACAAAAAATTGTTATTAAAAGTTACAGTATCAAATGTCTTGTTGACCAAGTTTGTAGCTGCTTTTCTGTAAAAGAACAATTGCTGATGTTTAAGATAGCTATGAATAGTCGTAAACGTAACCAATTTGTACGATAAGTGAGACATTAGTCTATGTCAAACTCATTGAGCCTCCATAAGAAGACCCTGTATGTTTAACACATTTTGTCCAGAACCACTATCGAACACAAGATAACTCATCATGTCCTATTCTATGACATCAACATTCAAAAACGCCTACAGCACATAAAAAGATAGCAAAACAAACCGTACTGTCTTTTCCGGAAAAGACACAAACAAACTTCTGAATAAGCAACCTATTTCAACTCTAAAACAGGTAGCTATTATTCATTAACCCATATTGAAATAGCTTGCTTTTAAAAATTTATCAAAACCGAAAAGTCCCAGCTAACAATTAAACTTGTGGGAAAATTAAAACAGCTAAGCTTCTACAGGATTTTCACGTTTTTTACCTGCTTCAATAAGAGCTCGAACACGACTTCCACCCTGCTTACCAATTTTTTTATAAAAATCTTTTCCATGAGTTTTCGAAGTTTTCATTCCGCCTCGACGTCCAGCTTCTGAAACAGACATTTTTCCTTTCGTTTTTTCTTCTTTTGGCATAACCTAAAATCCACCTCCTTTTTGTTTGGGCGCAACAACATTTCTGGTAACCTGAAAAACGCTCATAAACTTATGTGATTGACATATACCTGCAACAGCCCTTAAAACTCGGGCATTAAATATCCAAAACTCAAAACTGTTACTTAGAACCTTATAACTTTATTCATACAATTCTCCCCTGCCAATAACCCCTTCAGTTATGTTATTAATAATTATACAAATAAAAATAAAATAAATAAAATATGTAACTACAAAGAAGGCTTGTTTTATTATAAAATAGTCGATTAAATCGTTTGTTCTTTGATGAGGTTTTCTGTTTCAGTTTCGCTTAGAAGTTTCATTTTCTTTGTTGTAGTTGGAATAACCGCAACTGTTAGTTTAGCCAGAATTTGTCTCGTTTGCATCGAATTCTTGAGGCATTTAACGGCAAGTTTTATGGTCTCATCAAGTGTCATGTTTTCTTTATAATTCTCTATTAGTTGCGTTTGCACGGTTTCTCTTCCAGCGCCTAGCGAGATTGCTTTGTAGGCTTTGTATGCGCCGCTTTGGTGTGTGCAGAAAATACGTGGTCCGGTTTTGTCAACGCCGCCGATGATTAAAGCGGTTCCAAATGGGCGTCCGCCTCCATGTTGGGTGTATACTTGCTGTGTATTGCTGCTTTTTTTAGTTATTGTTTCAACATCGATAGGTTCATCGTAGGTTAGCCTGTTGCCTTGGGCTTCTTCACGGGCTTTTTGAATTAAAACTCTTGCGTCTGAACCTAAACCCACGATAGCTGCTCCAATATGGTCATCTATCTGGAAGATTTTTAGTGATTGATCTGTTTTTTCGAGGGCTTCAGTGATTTCTTCTGAAGCTAATACTACGCCTTCTGGGCATTTTATGCCTAAAATGGTTGCTCCCCTGTTGACTAGCTCCATGGCGTATTCAACTTGGTATAGCCGTCCATCTGGTGAGAAGACTGTGGCATTATAGTCATATGCTCCTGGCTTTGCAAATGCAGACATGGTTTTACCTTCTTTTTATGGCTTTACATAGGCTGCTTTAGGTGCATATAAGCATACGCTAATTCAAACAAAAATTTAGGCAAGAAATCGTTCTCTTTAACGTTAAAATTTAATTAATTGGCGCTTAAACCTTGAAGGTCTTCTTGAAGGTTAAAAACTAAAAAAAGAAAAAGAATAATTGCGTTTAGGCTAGAGAGCCCACTTCTACTGTAACAGTCGTTTGTTGGCCATTTCGAATGATTTTAAACTCAACGTTTTGTCCGGGTACTGTGTTACGTTCAAGATATGATAGTAAGTCATCTGTGTTGGTTATTACTGTGTTACCTGCGCCGATGATGATGTCTCCACCGATGATTATGCGTTCGTTGAAAATTGTTGTTTGAGATGTGCCGCCTTTAAGTCCACTATTTTCTGGTGCTGTCTCTACTAGCCAACCGTAAGTGGCATTTATGTTCATGGCTTGTGCGATTTGCAGGTTCATGTCTCTGCCTACAGCGTTTAATGATGGATGTTGGGTATATTTACCTGTGTTTACAAGTGAGGCTGCTTCACGCATTATTGTATCTGAGGGTATTGCAAAGCCTAAGCTCTGTGAGTCACTGACTGTTGCTGTGGTCATGCCAACAACTTGTCCTTGTAGATTGATTAGTGGTCCTCCAGAGTTACCCGGGTTAATTGCAGTACTGGTTTGAATTGTGTCTGGGATTGTAATAATGCGGTTACCTATTGGTTCTCTAATGGTTCTGCCAAAAGCGCTGATGATTCCAGTTGTTAAAGTGCCTGAAAGGCCATATGGGGAACCCACCGCAACTACAGTGTCACCAACGTCTAAAGTTAATGCGCTAACAAGTGTTAATGATGGTATGCCACTGGGTATTGAGTTTACTTTTAAGATGGCAAGATCTGCATATACATCGGCGCCTAAAACGGTTGCTGGGTGACTAGAGCCATCTGTAAACGTTATAGTTACATTGATTGTGGACTCAATGACGTGGTTGTTTGTAACAATTACTTGTTGTCCATTGACGCTGATTACAAACCCGCTGCCTTGTTTGATACCATAGCCATTTAGAAAACCAAATCGGTCATATTGCGGAACAAGACCTTCAACTATAACTACTGAGTTTTTAACGCTCTGATATAGGATAGAAAGGGAAACTGTATCATTTGAGTTGACGGCTGTGTTGATGTCGTTTGTTTGTGGGGTTGAATTATCGGCTAGTTGATTTTGTTGGTCTGTATTGTTTGGGGTGGGTGTAGTGTTAATATTGCTGATTTGTTCGTTTGACTGATAATACTGCTGTAATTGAGTTTGCAAGGCGTTGATTTTGTTATTAAGTGTTGAGTACGTTGTAGCATACCCGATGAAGCTTCCAGCCAACAGACATATGGCAAGTAGTGCCACCGTGACAATTTTGGTGTTTCTATGTTTCTGATGATGATGTACATGCGCCGAAGGTGGAGGTGGTGGCGGTGTATTTGAGTGGTCTTTAGCTGGTTCAAATGGTGAATATTCTTGATTGGATGACGTTGGGGCTTCTGGAGAGTTTTCTTGAGATTCTGTTGTAGCTGGGCCTATTGGGGGTTCTTCTGTTTGTGGTATAGATGGAGCGTTTTGATTTTCTGGTGTTTCAGTTATATTTGCTCACCTTACTTATGATTAGGAACTGGCAACCGAGAGAGGAAATGGAGGATGATGCTGCTTGTTTGATGCCACAAACTGTGGATGTTTGTGGTTATTTTATACGGGTTTTTTCCTTCTCGGTTGCCATTGGAGATTTAAAAGATTATGTTTGTTATTAAATTAATCTCAAAACAATACCCAAATTTAACCCCAATCTTCCCTTTTGATGTGAAAAATGCTAAGGTTAAACGATAAGTGTGGTTTGAAAAAAGAAGAGGTGAATTTGTTTATTGATGAAAAAGAGAAGTGATAGAGCAAGTTACTTCTCTATTGAGTTTTTGGTCAAGTCAAGGGGTACTCGTATTTTATATAGCCTTGTGAGTTATGACAATTCTTTGGTATATTAGTGTGATAAGGCTATGTTGTATCTGGTTTTTGGCAGATATTGAACGTTTGCCTTAAAAAGGTGACTTGTATTACTTTATCAGAAATTAATGAAATTAGAAATCTGTTACAGGATGTTAAAAAATGTCTATCAACTCCCGCTCACTTAAGTATCTGCTTGGATGGTTAATTACTGGTACACGTGGCGGGTCAACTAGGGCTAAAATTCTTACAATCCTCAAAGATAAACCGCAGAATGCTAACCAATTTGCGACTTTGATAGGTATGGATTATAAAACAATTCGCCATCACTTGGATGTTTTAGAAAAAAACCGTTTAATAACATCAGTCGGTGACCGATATGGAGTCACATATTTTCTTTCCCAAGTAATGGAGGATAATTACAGCCTGTTTACAGAGATTAGTGATAAAATAGGGAAAAAGTAAAAAAAGGGGCATGTCAAAAGTGGAAAACATGAACAGCAGTATAAAGTTCAAGATTGGATTACTTATTCCAATTTTCGTATTAGTTGGCCTGTTTGCAACGTTTTGGGCAGCATCCATACTATACGCTCCGCAGGAAATAGCATCCAAAACTCCTATAGTGGGTCACATCAACAATGACTTTGAATTCTTCTACTTTGCCCACGCAATAATCTCTACCCTAAACGTAGCGTTACTTATAGTTCTGTTAATTACATTCATTAGCATATATAGAAAAACAAAATCAGAGTTCTCCCTCGGACTAATCATCTTTGGGTTTGCCTTTTTGTTAAAAGATTTACTGTCAAGCCCATTTACAGTAAGCGTCTTTTCCTTTTACGCTTCAGGTCTAGGTCCATTTATAGTTCTGCCTGATCTATTCGAGTTTGCAGCCATTTGGGTTATACTGTACTTGAGCATAAAATACTAACCCTCTTTCTCATAATTTACAATGTCAGGAACTTCACTACAACGAACATAACTTGAGTGCAGTGTTACTGCGAACAGAACCGATGTCTTTTTGACAGATTGATTAAGGAAGGGCATTCTTTCTTGATGTTTCCAAGAACAAAATGGTCCTAGTTAATGCGATTTGAAGTAGTGTTCGTTTTAGTGTTAAGGAAAATGGTGTATAGATTACTATTGAATGAGTTTGAATTCATTTTTCGTATGTGATACGTTGATAGAAATTTTGTAAAGCTATTGTAAAATGCAAGGCAGACGATAGATTATAGTGGGTCTATACATTAGCTAATACTGGAAGTATTATATGCTACTACTGAAACAACCTCATGACCAGCTAGACGAGCTAAGTATAGTTTCAGGAGCTGCACAAGGCTCAATTAACAGCACACTTAAAACAACTAAAACAGACATTAGTAGCGTTAAGGTAGATTTTTTACTTAAAATTGCCCTTATATTTGTTTCTCATTTATCTTGGTGCCGTAAGGCGCAGAGTCTGTTTTTCTTTTCCCGCATTGATATGCAATAATTACCATGGGAATCGTAATGATACATACTGCAACAAAAACCATAATGATGAGCCGATTAATTATCCAAGGGTTTTGTTGTGATGGTGGGTTGTATGGGTCTGATGTTGGTGGTGTACTGGGTGTTGTTGATGTGTCTGGGGTTTCTGGACTGGACGGCTCACCATTTGATGGTGTAGA
>JGI24705J35276_12238326_pt1 | contig 19402 bp, 16 predicted proteins | sample TergutNt197P4_FD_35276 | JGI IMG/M metagenome (IMG submission 35276) | reverse complement strand
CCCGCCGCCGTGACGGGCGGGCCGTGGCGCTCGTCGAGCTGGGCGAAGGCCTCTTCGCAGGCCAGTTCGAGCGCCAGTTCGGCCAGCACGGTGACGGCGCCGGTGATGGTCTCCAGCGGCGCGCCTTGCTCGCAGTCCAGCATCACCAGGCGTTCCATCACCAATTGGCGCAGGATGCGCAGGCGCGCGCCGATGTCGTGGCCGCGCCCGGCCAGCGCCGCCAGGCAGCCTGTCATGGCCTCGCGCGTGAGCGCGCCCGGCGGCAGCAGGCCGGATTCGCCGGCGTAGCGGCGGCGCAGCCGCTGCACCAGGCGCGAATACGCCGCGCTGCCTGGCATTCCCGCGAACGGAACCGGCACAATTTCACGGTTGGGCAAAGAACCTTCGGTGTCGTCGAGGGTCATAATTTCCACCACTGCTTTCAAACCGTCCGCCTCGCACGCGCGAGGCGGACGGCTTGGCTGGCCTGTTCGAGTCTCAATCGGAACGCCGTTGCTTGAGTTTTCCATTCGCCTTGCCGCCATCGTCATGCGCTGGACCGTGCGCGCCGTGGCGGCCGCGCTGCTGCTGCTGACGCTTGCGTGGGCGGCTTTGCATTGGGTCATTGTGCCCCGGATCGACGAATGGCGTCCGTGGCTGCAAAACAAGGCCTCCGAGGCCATTGCCGCGCCGGTGACCATCGGCGCGATCCGGGCCGAATCCAATGCGCTGGTGCCCACGGTGGCCTTGCTCGACGTGCGGGTGAACGACCCTTCGGGCCATGCGGGCCTGCGCGTGCCGCGCGTGCTGGCGGCGTTTTCGGTGCTGTCGCTGTCCACCGGCGGACTGGAGCAACTGGTGATCGAGCAGCCCGAGCTGGAAGTGCGCCGCACCGCACAGGGGCGGCTGCTGGTGGGCGGAATCGAACTGCCGAGCGGCGCCACGGACGACACCCGGGCCGCCGACTGGTTCTTCTCGCAGCGCGAATTCGTGGTGCGCGGCGGCAGCGTCACCTGGATCGACGAGCAGCGCGCCGCGCCGCCGGTGGCCCTGAACGACGTGCAACTGGTGGTACGCGGCGGCCACCGGCGCCACCAGATCCGGCTGGATGCCACGCCGCAGGACGGCTGGGGCCAGCGCCTGACCCTGATCGGGCAGTTCCGCCAGCCGGTGCTGTCGCTGCGTGCCGGCCAGTGGCGCGGCTGGAGCGGTCAGATCTACGCCGACCTGCCGCACGTGGACGTGTCGCGGCTGCGCCAGTACGCCGACCTGAAGGCCGAGTGGGGCGTGGACCTGCGCCAAGGGCAGGGCGCGCTGCGCGCCTGGGTGAACGTGCGCCGGGGCGCGGTGGTCAGCGTTACTGCCGACCTGGCGCTGGGCGCGGTGTCGGCGCGCTTCGGCTCCGGGCTGGAGCCGCTGGCGTTTGGCAGCGTCAGCGGGCGGCTGGGCTGGCGCAACCGGGCCGGCGCGATCGATTTCGACACCCGCGGCCTGCGCTTCGTCGATGCCGATGGCCTGGTCTGGCCGGGCGGCAACTTCGCTTTCCGCTACAGCGATGGCCAGGGCGGCCAGGCTGCCGGCGGCGAACTGCGCGGCGACACGCTGGATTTGGCCGCGCTGGTCAAGATCGCCAGCCGTCTGCCGTTGCCGCCGGCAGCGCATGAGCGGCTGCAAGCGCACCCCCTGCGCGGCCTGGTCGATAACATCACCGCGCGCTGGGACGGGCCGCTGGAGGCGCCGCGCGGCTGGTCCCTGAAAACCCGCCTGAGCGCGCTCGCGGTCGGCGCCAGCGCGGCCCCGCCGCGCGCCGACGGCAAGCCGGCCCAGGGCGTGCCCGGCATCGAGGGCGCGGCGCTCGAACTGGAAGCCACCGGCGCGGGCGGCCACGCCACACTGGGCATCGAGGGCGGCGCGCTGGAATTTCCGGGCGTGTTCGAGGAGCCGCGCATTCCACTGGCCGAACTGTCGATGCAGACCCGCTGGCGCGTGCAAGGCGAGCGCATCGAGGTGGAGGTGGAGGAGTTGAAGCTGCGCAACCAGGACGCCACCGGCAGCTTCAAGGCGCGCTGGCACACTGCCGATGTCAAGCAGCCCGATGAGTCGCGCTTTCCCGGCGTGCTGGACCTGGAGGGCAGCTTCAGCCGCGCCGACGGCGCGCGCGTTTACCGTTACCTGCCGCTGGCCGTCGGCGCCCCGGCGCGGCGCTACGTGCGCGATGCAATCCAGAAAGGCGAAGCGCGCGACGTGGCGGTACGGATCAAGGGCAACCTGCTGGACATTCCCTTCGATAAACACCCCGCCGCCGGGCCGCCCCAAGGCGGGGTAGCCCCCTCGGGGGGCAGCGCACCACGCGAAGCGGGGGAGCGTGGGGGCATCGATCCTTCCGGGGGTGAATTTCGCTTTGCCGGGCAGGTGCGGGGCGTGACCATGGCCTACGTGCCCCGCTCGATCCAGCCCGAGGGCCAGACGCCTTGGCCGGCGCTGGAAGATTTGGCGGGCGAGTTGGTCTTCGAGGGCGGCAGTATGCGGGTGCGCAACGCCAGCGCGCGCGTGCAGGGGTATCCGGGCTGGCAGTTTCCGCGCGTGCAGGCGGACATCGCCGACCTGGCCCATACCCGCGTAACGGTGGACGCCGATGGGCGCGGCGCGCTGGCGGCGGCGCTCGGCATCGTGCGGCAGTCGCCGGTGGCGCAGTTCACGCAGCACGCGCTCGACCGCGCCAGCGCCAGCGGCGACGCGGCGCTGAAACTCAAGCTGGACTTGCCGGTGATGCAGATTCACGATGCGAAGGTCGAGGGCAGCGTCGGCTTGCAGGGCAACAATTTGCGCATCTCGCCCGAATCGCCGCCGCTGGCGCAGGCGCGGGGGACGGTTGGCTTTTCCGATACCGGCTTCGCGGTACAGGACGTGCGCGCGCGCACACTGGGAGGCGATGCGCTCATCAACGGCGGCATGCAGCCGGCGGGGGCGGACGGTCTCGCGCCGGTGTTGCTGCGCGTCAGCGGGGCGGCCAGCGCCGACGGGCTGCGCCAGATGCGCGAATGGGCCGTGCTGTCGGACCTGGCGGGCGCGGCCAGCGGCAGCGCCGCCTACGAGGCGAGCATCGGCTTTCATGCCGGCGCGCCCGAGGTAACGGTGACGAGCGATCTGCGCGGCATGGCGTTCGATCTGCCGGCGCCGCTGGCCAAGAGCGCCGATGCCGCCTGGCCGCTGCGCTACGAATCGCGTCCGCAGGCCGCGAGCGCCGTATCCGCCGCCCGCGAGCGTGTGCGCCTGACGGTGGCCGACCAATTGGCGCTGGAATACGAGCTGGACACGTCTGCTGCCTCGGCGCGGGTGCTGCGCGGGGTCATCGGCATCGGACCGCAGGCCATGCCCAACCTGGCGCTGCCGGCCTCCGGCGTGCTGGCGCGCCTGCAACTGCCTCGCCTGTCTGTCGATGCCTGGGCCCACCAGGCCGGCGTCCTGCTGGCCGGCGACATGCCGGCGGACAGCCGCGGCTACCTGCCCAGCGCTTGGTCGGTGCACGTGGGCCAGTTGCTGGTGGACGAGCGCGCGCTGCACGACGTGGCCAGCAGCGGCACGCGTGACGGCGCCACCTGGCGCGCCGACGTGCAGGCGCGCGAACTGGCTGGCCGCGTCGAGTACAGCGAAGGCGCCGATGGCCGCGCCGGCGCGGTACATGCGCGGCTCAAGCGCCTGTCCATTCCCGTCAGCTCGGCGGACGACGAGCAGGCCGCCGAGCTTGCCGACCCGCCAGTACACATTCCGGCGCTCGACATCGTGGCCGACGAATTCGAACTGCGCGGCAAGAAACTGGGCCGGCTGGAGGTGGAGGCCGTCAACCACGACGTGGCTCTTGTGCGAGGCCCCGCCGCTGGGCTGGCCCAAGGCGGGGCGGCCCCCTCGGGGGACAGCGCACCACGCGAAGCGGGGGAGCGAGGGGGCATTGGCCCCACCGCCGGGCCGTCCCAAGGCGGGGCGGCCCCCTCGGGGGGCAGCGCACCACGCGAAGCGGGGGAGCGTGGGGGCAACATCAGCCCTACCGTTGATGTGCAGGAATGGCAACTGACGCGCCTGTTGTTGGATACACCCGAAGCCAGCCTCAGCGCCAGCGGTCTGTGGGCGGCGCGCGCGCGGGCGCTGCCGCCCGATTCGCGTCCGCCGGGCCATGCGCGCCGCACGGAACTGGACTTCAAACTCGACATTCACGATGGCGGCGCGCTGCTCGCGCGGCTGGGTATGCCCGGCACGCTGGCGCACGGCAAGGGGCTTTTGGAGGGCAGCATCGGCTGGGCCGGCTCGCCCCTGTCGCCGCACTACCCCAGCATGAGCGGCCAGTTGCACCTGGACGTGGGCGCGGGCCAATTTCTCAAGGCCGACCCCGGTGTTGCCAAACTGCTGGGCGTGCTCAGTATGCAGGCGCTGCCGCGCCGTCTGACGCTGGATTTCCGCGACGTGTTCTCGGCTGGTTTCGCGTTCGACTTCGTGCGCGGCGACGTCGCTGTGAAAAGCGGCGTGGCCGCCACCCGCAATTTGCAGATGAAGGGCGTCAACGCCGCCGTGCTGATGGAAGGCAGCGCCGACATCGACCAGGAGACGCAGGACTTGCGCGTGCTGGTGGTGCCCGAAATCGACGCCAGCACCGCCGCGTTGGCCGCTGCCGTCATCAACCCGGCGGTCGGCATCGGCGCCTTCGTGGCCCAACTGGTGCTCAAGCGCCCGCTCATCAAGGCCGCCACGCGCGAATTTCACATCAGCGGCCGCTGGGACGACCCGCAGGTCACGCAGGTCGATCGTTCCGCGGGCAAGGCGGCGCAAGAGCCCGGTAACGAGGCCGCGGACGCCGCCGCCAAGGAGGAAAAATGAAAGTCGCCGCCATCCAGATGGTTGCGTGCCCGCGCGTCGAGCACAATCTGCGCGCCGCCCACGCGCTGCTGGCCGAGGCCGCCCAGGCCGGGGCCGAACTGGCCGTGCTGCCCGAATACTTCTGCCTCATGGGCCAGCGCGACGCCGACAAATTGGCGCTGGCCGAGCCGCTGGGCCACGGCCCGGTGCAGGACTGGCTGGCCGCCAGCGCGCGCGAATTCGGGCTGTGGATCGTCGGCGGCACCCTGCCGCTGGCGCTGCAAGGCGCGGCCCAGTCAGAACGCTGCCGCAACGCCTCGCTGGCCTTCGTCCCCACGGGCGAGCGCGTGGCGGTGTACGACAAGATTCACCTGTTCAAGTTCGACGATGGCAGCCGCGTGTACGACGAAGCCGCCGTGCTGGCGCCCGGCAGCCAGCCGGTGCTGTTCGATCTGCCCTCGCGCGACGGCCACCGCTGGCGCGTCGGCATGAGCGTGTGCTACGACCTGCGTTTTCCCGAGCTGTACCGCGCCTATGCCGCCCAAGGCGCGGATTTGCTGCTCGTGCCCAGCGCTTTCACCCACGTTACCGGCCAGGCGCATTGGGAGGTGCTGCTGCGCGCCCGCGCCATCGAAAACCTGTCCTGCGTCATCGCCGCCGCCCAAGGCGGCCAGCACGAAAACGGTCGCCGTACCTGGGGCCAGTCGATGGTCATCGACGCCTGGGGCCAAATACTGGCCCAGCGCCCCGAAGGCCCCGGCGTGGTCTTGGCCGACCTCGACCCCGCCGCCCTGGCCGCGCGCCGTCAGCAATTGCCGGCGCTGTCGCACCGGGTGCTGTAGCGCGGCATGGCGTGCGGGCTCGTCACCCCGTGACCCGCAGCTTGAGTCCCGCAGCCAGCGTTTCCAGTTTCATCTCCATCACGCTGGCCATTTCGCCCGCCATGCAAAAGCCGCAACGCTCGCACAGGCCGGCTTCCTTGCCCTGGCATTCCGCAAGCCGTTGGCCGTCAACCATGACGAAATTGGCCATCCAGCAATATTTCTTGAAGTCCCGCTTCTGCATGAGTTTCAGCCCCGCCACTGAATTCATGACCGGATAGCCCTTTTTCTTGTAGGCGATGACTTTGTCGAGCACCTGGCGGCGGGTGGCCTCGTCCAGTTCGAGCGCCTCCGTGCCGGGAAATGGCGTGTGCAGGTTGATGGCGATGGATTCGATATTCGGATGATTCTTTGCAAACTCAATGGCTTCATCCACTGAAGCATGGTTCAGGGCATTGACCACCATGTTGACGCTGAGGCGGGGGTGGCCGCAGCCTTCGATATTGCGCACCAGCCGCTCAAACATGCCTTCGCCCCGGATGGCGTCGTGGGCGGCGCCAACGCCGTCCATGCTCACCCAGATGGAGTCCGCTGCGAGTCCCGCAAACGGACGGGCGGCGTTGGTGGTGACCGTTACCGAGTAAAAACCGATTTTTTTTGCCAGATGGATGATGCTGTTCAGGTCATGGCTGCCATCGCGCCACAGCGTTGGCTCGCCGCCTTCCAGATCGACGAAGCGCGAACCCTGCCGATGGCAGTATTCGAGGTCGGACTCGATTTCGGCGAATGTTTTTACCGTGGGGGTTCCCTTTGCATAAATCGTGCAATGTTTGCATTTCAAATTGCATTTGTCGCTGATGAAAATAACTGATTGCAGAGGGATTTTTTTGCCCAGCAAACGCGCCTTGAAAAACCATAACGGCAGGTAAAGAAATGGTTTCATGAGCGCGCATTCATCCGATGAAACTCAAAATCATGCAGATCAGGCAGGCCGAAACGAGCAGGTTTCTTGCCAGGAACCAGCGTATCATGAACCAGCCGATGCCAATGGATTCGACCTGCTGCCATCGGCGCATGGAGCCCATCCAGAGCTTGGGTTCAAATTTATGATCTGGATTCTTGTAAAAAACCGTCATCATGTAGAAAAGCCCTGCCGCCATGGGCAAGACGAGCATCAAGGCGGCATAGGAAACCGGCAGGTCGCCGCGCCAGATGCCGTAACCGATGATGAGAAACGGCAGAAAAAGAATGAAAAAGAGGACGGTCAGCATGAGAGGAGGACGGCGCAGGAACACGGCCAGCGTATGCTTGCCCGTTTTTCTGTCCGTGACCACATCGAGCATGGAGTGTACGTAAATGATGTTCATCACCAGCAGGCCGACCGGAATGGAGATGAAAATGAGCGTGGGATCGATGGCGCCGCAGGCTGCGTAATGGGTGCCGATCATGTTCAGGGGGCCGAAAATGATGCCGATCACCAGTTCGCCAAGTCCGTGATAGCTCAGTCGCAAGGGCGGGCCAGAATAGAAAATGATCAGCGCCGCCGCGATGGCCGTGACAGTGAGAATGACTGTGCCCCGGAAGTAAAAAATGACCGATCCAATCATGATGGCAACCATCATGAGCACAAGTGAAACGCCGAGCAGTTGCTTGACCGTGGCCTGCCCGGAGGTGATGTATACACATTTGCCGATGCGGGCGCGAAAACCCTCGCGATTCAGAACATTGCGATAGTTGGCGTGATGCGCCTTGTAGTCGAAATAATCGTCGAACAAATTGGCGGACATATGCCCGACGATCACTCCCATGACCGCGAGGAAGGCCAGGGGAAGGGAGAAGCCGGTTTGGCGGGCGGCAAGACAGACCGCCAGAAGCGCCGGCAGCACGCTTTGAGGAAGTGAGTGCGGGCGCGAATTCTTGAACCAGAAATGGTAAAAAGACATATGAAGGCGCTGCACGATGGGTTGGTTTTCATGCCGCATCCGCTGTTTTCAGGCAGACTTGTTCATCTGGCACTCATTGGCAACTTGCCGCGCGTGCGCTATTTGCTGACGGCATCGACAGCCGAGACCACGTCGGCGCGCGACATGGCGCCGAGCTTGCGTTCGACGATTTCGCCTTTGCGGTTGACGAGCAGCGTGTAGGGCAGACCGGCCTTGGGGTTGCCAAGCTGCTTGAGCAGGTCGGGCCCGTTGTCCTTGAGCAGCAACACCGGGTAGCCGATGTCGTAGGCTTTGGCGAAGTCGCGCACGGCATCGGGCTTGTCGTCGAGCGCAATGCCCACCACTTGCACGCCGGCGCTCTGGGCGCGGGCGTATTCGGCGACGATGTCGGGAATTTCAGTCTGGCAGGGGCCGCACCAGCGCGCCCAGAAGTTGATGATGAGCGGCTGGCCGCGGAAACGGGCCAGCGCCGCCGGCTGGCCGGCCAGGTCGGCCAGCGGCGCGCCAAACAGGATTTCAGGGCCGGGTTGCTGCTGCGCAAAGGCGCAGCTTGGCAACAGGAAAAGCGCGATCAGGAAAGCGCGCAGGTTCATCATCATGGCAGGTCTCCTCGACGAAAGGCCAGGTACCCCAGGGTGGCGCAGACGACTCCGAGCAGCAGGGGATACAGCGGGGCGAAGATCTGGTAGCCGGTGGCGCCGAAGACGTCGAGAATGACGAAGGCCGAGGGTCCCAGCACGATCAGTTGCGGGTCGAACAGCGACAGCGCCGCGGTCCGAAAGACCTGGAGCGGGTTGGCCAGCGCGATCAGGACGGCGGTTTCGGGGCTGATTTTTGCCTGGATCATGACGCCCAGCAGGATGAGGTCGAGAAACAGCAGCAGCGTCAGCCAGATCAGGAAGGCCGCGCCTTGTGCCATGTCGGTGCTGCGGGCCAGGGCCGACACCAGCATACCGATGCCGAGAAAGCACGCGCACATGGCCGCCAGCAACGCCGTGTAGTAGCCGAAGATGCCCCAGGGCACTTCGATGTCGCGCACCACGGCGATCAGCACCGCGATGACCATGGCCGCGAAAACCGGCAGAAAGATGACCAGATAGCGGCCCAGAATCTTGCCCCAGAACCAGGCACGCAGCGATACGGGCAGCGACAGCAGGTATTCGTACACGCCGGCTTCACGGTCGCCGGCTACCGAGCGGACGGTGGTGATGAGCACGAAGATCGGCAGGATGGCCATGGTGAGCTGGATGTAGGTCACCAGCAGGCGCGACAGGCCGATGAAGCCGAGCACCCGCGATTCGGTCAGGCCGAACAGGAACAGCAGGGCGACGATGCCGCCGAAGACCAGCGTGTAGACCAGAAACCAGCGCGAGCGCAGGGATTCGATGACATCGAGCTTGGCGGTCAACCACAGTTGAGACATGGGCAGGCTCACTTTTCTCCGGCCAGGACATGCTGGCGCATGGTCTGGAAATCGACCGCGCCGGCCTGAGCCTCGGCGCTGGCGCCGAAGTTGTAGCCCATGGGCGATGTTTTACCCGGCGCGTAGCGGGCGGCGCGCGCATCCAGCCAGATGACGCCGCCGTCCTGGCTGGCCATATCGGCCACCCAGAGGCGGGTGGCGGGGTCGGCGCTCCAGGGGTAGTCACCGGCCTTGTCGCGCAGCCAGAAGACGGCGCAACCGATGTCGTCGAACTTGAAAACGGCGTTGTTGGCGCTGCCGCACAGTTCGGCAGCGAAGCGCCGGTCGGAAATCACCATGCCGCACTGGGCGCAGGGGTCGCGGTCCCACTTGATCGGGCGCATACCCTCGGGCCAGCTCTCCGGGCGGGCGCAGGCAGACAGCGCGGCGGCGGCCAGCGGCGAGAGCGCAAAACCGGCGAGCAGAAAACGGCGGCGGGGCGTCACTGCATGGTCTCCGTCATCCGGAGGTCGCTGATCAGGCCCACGTAGCGCGAGGTCATGCCCAGAAAACGCAGCCGGTCGGGGCCGGCTACCTGCCCCTGCCATTGCAGCCCGTCGCCCAGGTCGGCGAATTGCCAGGTCAGCAGGGCCTTGGCCAGGGCCGGGTCGGGGCGCTTGACGAGGATGCGGCAGTCCAGCAGGCTGGCGAGCGAAACGTCGTCGGCCACCTTGTCGTCGAGCACCACCTTGCCCATGTCCAGCTCTATCACGCGGTTGACCAGCGCCGATACCTCGTTGAGGCGGTGGCTGGAAATCAGCATGGTGGCCTGCGCGGCGCGTTCGGCCAGAATCTCGAAGAAGATCTTGCGCGCTTCCGGATCGAGGTTGGCGGCCGGTTCATCCATCACCAGGACGCGGGCGTCGCGGCCCAGTGCAACGGCGATCAGCACCTTCTGCTTCATGCCGCCCGAGAGGCGCACGAACTGCCGCTCCAGAATGGGCGCCGTGTCGAGGCCGAGCCGGCCCGCCAAATCAAAAATGCGTTGCGGATCGGTGTCGCACAATTTGGAGGCGAAGGCGATCAGTTGTCCGACCGGCATCTTCAGCGGCGGCGGCAATTGCGGCACGAAACCGATCTCCTTGAGCACCTGCGCGCGCTCGCGGCGCGGCTGGCGCCCGTCGATGGCGACCTGCCCTTCGTGGGTGTACTCGCCGAGCAGGCAGCGAATCAGGGTCGTTTTGCCGGCGCCGTTGGAGCCGATCAGGGCGATTCGCTCGCCCAGGCCGATCTCCAGGTTGATGTCGTCAAGCACCCGGGCACGGCGAAAAGTTTTGGCAACATGGCTGAATCGGATCATGGAGGTGAATTTTCAGGCCGCGAAAACTGATTTGCCAGATTAAAGCAGTTTTCCCAAACCCTTGATGTCGAACTTCAGCGCGCCGGTCGGGCAGGCATCGACGCACAGGCCGCAGCGCGTGCAGTCCGGCCCGATGGGCACCTCGGCGTCCACCGCGCGGCCCTTGATGACGGTGTCCAGCACGTGTGGCACCAGGCAGACCTTGCGGCAGTCGCCTTCGTGGTGGCAGCTTTCGAGCGTGTATTTGACGCGCACCGGCGAGATGATGCCCACCACGCCGTAGGTCAGCCCGATCGGGCAGACGTAGCGGCACCAGGCGCGGCGCGAAAAAAAGATTTCAAACACCAGCAGCGCCAGCACCCAGAGCATGGCCAGGCTGACGCCGTAGATGAGCGCGCGCGAAACGATGCCGGTCGGCGAGATGGCCTCATAGACCGTGTAGCCGGTGGCCAGCGCCAGCACGACGAACAGCAGCCAGAAGAAGCTGCGCAGCCGGCGGTCGATGGGCTGGTCGATCACCAGGCGCATCTTGGCCAGCCGCAGGTGGATTTTTTCGGCCAGCTCCGACAGCAGGTGATAGGGGCAGACCCAGGAGCAGAAAGTGCGCCCGCCCAGCAGCGCCCACAGCACCAGCACGGTGCCGGTGCCGATCAGCAGGTTGTCGATGACGTGCTTGTGGGCCAGCATCACCTGCAACGCCGAGTTCAGGTCGATGAGGTGAAAGCCCATGAAACGGGAGGCGGTCAGCGCGCCTTCCAGCATCTGAATGTCGAAATGGTAGGAAACGACGAACAGCAGATTGACCAGCAGCAGCGTGACCCAGCGGCGATTGCGCCACTTGTGGGAATCCGACGCCGGGTGCTGGCGTTTCTCCCGGATGGACTCTTGCAGCGCGGCCTTGTTGGTGGTTCGCTTCAGTTCGTGGATCTGAATGGCGCGCGCGCTGATCTGCTGCGGCTTGCCCGGCTCGCGACCGAACATGACCAGAATCTGTTCACGGAAGCGCCGTCTCAGAAGGGGGTTGCTCATGCGTGCCATCCTTCTTCGGGTATGACCTCGATGCTGGACGGCTCGGTCGGGCAGATCATTTCGCAAGCGCCGCAGCCGACGCAGGGCTCGTGCACCACCGGCGTCGAGGACTGGCTGCCATCGGCGGCAGTGATGGTTTCGATCGAAATCGCGCCCTTGATCGGGCAAGCCTGAACGCAGAGGTCGCACAACTCCACGTCGTAGGGATGGCTCGCCACCTTGACCGGCTTCCAGCGGTCAATGCTGGTGTAGCGCATCTTGCCCTGGAATTGCGCCCCGCGCGCCTGCCCCTTGAAGCCCTTGCCCTGCCGCGCCAGACAAAGCTCGGGGCGCGTCAGCCGGGCAACACCGATGCGTTCCTTGAGGTTCAGGGTCGGCTCGGGATCGTGTTCCTTGGCCAGCAATGTGGGTTTTTGCGCCAGCGGCGCGCCTGGCCGGATCGACAGAAACCTTGGTTTTTCATAGGTCAGCGCGCCGGTAGGGCAGGCCAGAATGCATTGCACGGCGTCGCAGGAGAAATCGCACGCCTGCGTGCGCGCTTCGATGTGCGGCGTGCCGACGCCGAAGCCATCGACCAGATCGGCGAGCTTGATGGCTTGCACCGGACAGACCTGCACGCATTGCCCGCATTTGATGCAGGAGGCCAGAAAGTCCTTTTCGTCCAGAGCGCCAGGCGGGCGCAGGCGTTTTTTGGCGGCGTAAATGAGCGGCAGATAACCGGACAGGGCAGCGCCCAGCACGCCGCCGGCCAGCAAAATGGTGCGCAGCATACGCCGGCGGGCATGTGGCCGCCGCGCTGCCGGGACTGGAGCAGAAGCCTCGGTCACGCGCCCCCTCCCAATGCCGGTTGAAAGCGCGGCGCATCGTCCTTGAGGAGTCGATTGGGCGTCGAAAATGGAGCGAGCCGCTCCAGGAAATCAAGCAACTCCATGGCCGGGGACGATTTGAAAAAACGCGCATCCGGTATTTCCATCCAGATGCTGTCGGCAAAGGCGAACAGCTCGTAGGGCGTATCGCCGACGCCGTCGCCATTGCGGTCGAAACCCTGGTAGTCGTCCCAGTAGTTGCCGTGCCAGAAGTTGCGTTCGGCGGCCAGCGCCCGGCCAGCGCCGTAGGCCACGTGGGTGAGGTTGCCCTCGAAGTCGTTGCCCGTCATTTCATTGCCGCCCAGTTCGCTGTTGAACAGGATGCCGATGCCGTTGAAGGCAAAGCGGTTGTTGCGGATGATGACCTTGGTGCCCGGCTGGAAAGGCGACATGTCGGAGCCGATGCCGATGGCGCAGTACATGATCGTGTTGCCTTCGACAACCGTGCCGGACGATTCCTTGAACCCGATCGCCATTCCCGCCGCGCCGGTGGCGTGCGAAATGACATTGTTGCGGATGGCGCCGCGTTCCGTGTACATGAGGTACACGCCGACGCTGTTGTCCTGAAAATGGTTGCCTTCGACGACGTTGTCGTTGGCGAACATGAAGTGCAGCGAATAGCGGCTGCCCCTGCCGATGTTGTTCCTGAACGTGTTGCCATGCGAATACCAGGCCACCATGTCGCGCGAATCGATGACCTGATTGGCCTCGATCAAATTGCGCTGGCTGTACCACAGGCGAATGCCATCGCCGCGCATTCCAAGCGAAAACGGCTTCGAGCGCACGGTGTTGTTGCGCACGATATTGTCATTGGACTGCTTGAGGTCGATGCCGAACAAGCAGTTGTCGATGGTGAGTTTTTCGATGGTATTGCGGTCGCCGCGCACGTCCAGGCACGAGTCGTCGGTGTCGTGCGAAGCGCCCGAGCCAGTCAGACGCAGGCCGCGCAGGGTTGCGCCGCTGGTTTCGAGTGAAAACACGGTGCCGCGGTCGCCGGCATCGATCGTCACTTTGCCGTCGTCGCCATCGATGGTCAGTGGTTTGGTGACGGTCACTGGCCCGGCATATTGACCCGGCGCGGGCTTGAGCACCGATCCGGCTGGAGCGGCGTCAACCAGTTCCTGAAACGGCTTCAAGCCGTATATGCGCGGGTTGCGTTCGCTGAGCATATAGACCGGCTTGGGCCTGTCAACGCCGACGCGCGGCGCGTCCATGCCGCTGGCGGCAGCGGGGGGCGGATCATTTTCCGACGCGCCAATGACCTGACCAAAACCGATGCGACCGCCAATCACCGTCAGCGCCAAAACAAGCGACAGCAGCAAAAATGCGCGCGACCGCATGGCGGCTCCGTCTTCAGTCTGCCGGCCCTTGACGCAACTGTTGCCGCCGCAACAACAGCGCCATCGCCAGGCAGACAAAAATCAGCAAGAGCACGGCATAACCCCAGTGGGGATAGGAATAAGTGGAGAACTGAGCCACCTTGCCTTCGCCGAACACGGTTGGCATGAAAGGCTTGACCGTGAAAGCGCCCCAGGAATTGAGGGTGTGACCAAAGAACCAGAGCCATGCCGCGTATTCGACGAGGAAAAACAGAGGCAACAATGCCGGTACCGCCGCCAGGATCAGTTGAAAGCGCTGAATTTTCCAGACGCCGAGGAAAACGATGACCATCGCGGCAATCAACCCAACGATAACGATGTTGCTGATGACCGCCACGTTGTGGCCCCAGGCCTGAATCCGCTCGACCTCTTTGAAGTAGGTGCCGCTTTCATGAATGTAGTCGGCGACATTGCTGGCAAGATGGCCCAGTGCATATTGGTCAACCACCGTCCAGGCGGCAACGGCGGCAAAACCGATGCCGAGAATGGTCAGACGCAATTTCCGTTGCGTGACGGCAAAGGCCAGCAGCATGACGCCGAAAAAGCCGAAGAAGAACTTGGCCAGCGGCTTTTCGACCGGCGCTCCGGTGGCGATCGGATACATGCCGACGTAGTGATTGATGGTGTTCATCTCATGAACACAATCGAGCGCTTTCGCGCCCTCGTTCATGCTTTTCTTGGCGTCGGTGATCGGGTTGTAGCGCTCTTCGCGTTCTCCGCCTTCGTTGCTTCCCAGGTCTTTTTGGATAACCTCGCTGTCCAGGCGGCTGCCCGTGGCGGCTGTTTTGCAGCCGTTGTAAACGCCGTCGAAGTGAAAATGAATGCGAATGCCGTCCGGGAAGGCGTCTTTGGGGTAGTTGGGCGCGGTCAGGGAAACCCACCAGATCGGCATGAAATAGGCCGCGACCATCAACAGCAGAGCCAGCAGCGTCAAGCCGCCGACCAAGCCGTTTCGACTCTTCTTGTCCAGCATGAAACACTCTCTTGCGTTAGGGAGCGGCGGCGGCAGGATGCCGCCGCCGTGCGGTCATTATTTCTTGGCGCCGGCCTTGCACATGGCGCCCGGCATCGACAGGCTGGATTGGAAGGCGGAAATGGCAACCAACTGGGTGTCGTCATAGGCCTTGATAATTTTCACCATGTCCGGATTGGCGTTGCGGCGTTTGCCATCGCGAATCTCCGTCATTTGACGCAGCAGGTATTTATAGTGCTGGCCGGCGATGACCGGATAGAACTTTTCCTTGTCGCCCTGGCCGTTGGCGCCATGGCAGGTCTTGCATTCCTTTTCGTACAGCTCTTTCCCTTTGGCAACTTGCAAGGAAGCGTCGGGGCCCTCGTATTTGCCGTGGTCGGTGGGGATGCACAGGCTGTTGATATAGGTCGCGACATCGGCCAATTCCTGCGGGTCGGTCAGCGTTTTGGCGAACGGATACATGGTCGGGTTGTCGCGCAGACCTGAGCGAATATCAGCCATTTGCTTGATAAGCACGGTCGAGTGCTGGCCGGCGAGCTGCGGGAAGGTGCCGTCCGGGCGGCCGGCGCCGGAAGGCAGGTGGCAGGCGCCACAGACCTCATACGCTTCCTGGCCGTTCTTGACATCGCCTTTCTTGTGCAGCGCCTCGATTTTTTCGCCCTCTTGGGCGTTCCATTGATAGCCTTTCGATTCGATGCCGGCTTGCTTCGGAGCCGGCTGGGCCAGCGCCAGCGAACTGCCAAGCAGTGCGGCGGTCAGGATTGCGAGCGTTTTCATGGTCTTTCTGTCCTTTTCAGGTGGTTGAGCCGGATTCTATGCGCGGAGGTGTGTCGATGCACGTCAAAAAAACAAATCCATTTGCTTGACATGGTTCAGGGTTTCATTTTGGAGACGTAGTCCGCAAGAGCTTTGATCTCGTTCTCGTTGACGATCACCATGATGCCCTTCATGGCGGCGCTGTCGCGATTGGCGCGCGCGCCGCTTTTGATGTCGAGCATCTGTTCTTCGATATATTTCACATTTTGCCCGGCAATCTTCGGATAGTTGGGCATAAGGGGTGTTTTGCCGTCTTTGCCGTGACATGACCAGCAGGTCTTGCTTTGAAAGAGCGCGGCGCCATCCTCCGCGGCGAAAGCCGGACTGGCGGCAACCACCGTTGCCAAGCTTGCAGCCAGCAGTAGCGGTAACTTCATTTTTTGTCCTTTCAGAACACACAATGGGCAGCCGCAAAGCGGCTGCCCATTGTGTCAGTAGCGATTACTTGATCTTCTTCGCGCCATTTTGCTCAAGATAAGTCTTGGCGCGCAAGCCGAGGTCGGCGGTCTTGACCTGGTATTGCCAGACCTGCTCGGCCCAGAGGCAGGCGTTTTCCCAGTCTTTCTTGGCCGCTGCAGCTTCGTGCTTGGCCTTGACGTCAGGGATCTTGCCGGCTTGGTCGAAGGCGTCGTCAACCATGGCAACCACATCCGGGAAGTCCTTGTAGTTGGTGCTGGTGATGTAGGCCACCACGGAGTCGATCACGGCCTGCGTGTCGGCGATCTTCTTGAGTTGTTTCTTGTAGTCGTCCTCGGTGTAGGCCGCCTTGGCCATGGTGGTGTTGGCTTCCGGTTTCCAGCCCTTCGGCTTGACCAGCAGGTAGCCTTGCATTTCAAGGTGCAGCGCGGAGCAGAACTCGGTGCAGTAGTACGGATAGACGCCTTCCCTGTCGGCCTTGAACTTCACCGTGGAAGTCTTGCCCGGTTCGAGGGACATGTGGACGTTGTAGGTGCCTACCGTGAAGCCGTGGGTTTCGTCCTCGGCCCGTTCGAGGTTGGTCATGTGGATGATGACATCGTCGCCGACCTCAGCCTCGATGGTCTCGGGCGTGTAGTGTGAGCGGATCGCGGTGCCCCACACTTCGACGGTGTTGCCCGTGCGCGTGGTTTTTTCCTCGCCGGCGCGCACGCCGTAGGGCGATGGCTTGTCGGTGCGACTGTTGGTGCCGACCGCGTAGCGGATGCCCGGCTTGAGCTTGTCGGCCGCGATGGCCACCGCATAGTGCGGCTCGCCCAGCGGTATCGGCATGTCGTACAACAGCGTCATCTTGTCGTTGCTGATGTCGATCAACTGGTGGTTCTGCGGGTGCAGCGGGCCAACCGGGTTGAAGCGGTCGATGGCCAGCTTGTTCAGGGCAACGAGGTAGTGGCCCTTGGGATCCGTCGAATCGCCTTCCATGGTCATCAGGTGGCCGATGTTGTAGTGCACGGAAATCTTGTCGAGCACTTTGCCTTCGCAGAAGTTCCACTTGGCGACTTGGCTGTCAACATAGAGCGACGTGTAAGCGACGCAAGGCTTGGAGTCGAACTGCGTGTGCAACGGGCCGAGGCCGAGTTCCACCTGGTTGTGCAGCGTCTCCTGCATGCTGATGACCGGGATGCCATACGGATCCTTGGACTCGAACTTGCCGGCCTTGATGGCCGCCATGATCTTGTCGAACGAGAAGACCGACACGTGCGTGTCGAGCTTGCCGGCTACGACGATGTATTTGCCGTCCGGGGTCACGTCAACGCCGTGCGGCGACTTGGCTTCCGGAATCAGGAACAGGATGCCTTCCTTGATGGCGGTGTCCATCATGATGACATCGTGACCGTTGATCTTCTTGGTTTTACCCTGCTTGAACAGCTCGACGGCCTTTTTCCAGTTGATGACGTGCAGGTAGTCGGTATCCTTGGCCGAGCAGCCGGCCTCGTAGGGCGGACGGCCTTTCTCGATGCCGCCGACGTAGCGCTCGGAGCAGAACGAGTTGGTGAACGACCAGCCATCGGACGGCCCCTTGCCGAAGTCGGACAGATCCTGGCTATAGGGCGGCAGTTCGATCGAGAAGGATTGCTTGGTGTCGATCAGGCCTTCCTTGCGGTCGAACTTCCAGTAGGTGACGCCGCCGCGGTATTTCTCGTTGAACTCTTCCAGGGGATAGAACTTCCTGTTTTCGAGCGGAGCGGCGTACTGGGACGCCTCAATGATGTAGTCCGTGTTCGGGCTGACGAAAGCGCCGCCGTGGTCCGACTTGAAGACCGGGTTGACCACGATCTGCTTGGTTTCAAAGTCGCGCAGATCAATCACGGCGATACGCGGATTGGCCTTGTCGTTGATGAACAGGAACTGGCCGTCGTACTTGCCGTCGGTTTCGGAGATGGCCGGGTGGTGCGTGTCGCCCCAGGTGATGTCATGGCCATCGATCCTGCCGCCGGCCAGCACCGCCTTCGACTCCTCGTCGAAACCATAGCCCTGCCAGGGTTCCGGCGTGAACACCCCAATGTATTTGAGGATGCGCATCGAGGGGATACCGTAGACGATGACCTGCCCGGATTGGCCGCCGGAGCTGAAGGCGAGGAACTCGTCTCGCTTACCGGTTGGCACGTAGGTCTTGGATGCCGCCAGCAAGTCCTGCTGCGACAGGTTTCTTCGCTTCATGACGTCCTGCAGGGATTCCGCACCCCAGGCGCTCGCAACCAGTCCCAGACCTGCCGCGACCAGCAGACCGGACTTCAATCCTCTCATCTTCATTTCTGGCTCCTGTTGTTAAAAAACAGATCACAACCTTGCGAGCCAGCACACTGCAACCTTGCAGCTTGGCAAAGCCCATTCCGGTGTTGACCGCAATCAAGTGTAGGCACCTGTTTCTGGCCCGTACCATGATGTAGATTAAGGTCACTTTCGACATGAGCGCCGAACATGGCCGGCTAGGGCAAACCGCAAAACCGGTTGGGCTGCGCGCGCTGCAGTTGAGCGCAAAGGGGGCAGTCGGCTTTGCCTTGGCCAATTCCGGTAGTCAGGCCGATCGGCGCGCATCGATCGCAGTGGCGAACTGTTGCGTTTGCCGGACATCGAGCCGAAGAGGGCCGATCCGCGCGGCAGCGCCAGCTTGGAACGCCAGTCAAGCCATATCAAATGAGATAGCGCCCATCATGAGCAACTCCCCCGCGCCCGAAACGCCCTTGCAGACGGCCATCCGCCGCCGCAAGTGGCTGTGGATCGGCGCCGGCCTTGGCGGGGCAGGGCTGCTGGGGTTTGGGGCGGCGGCAACCCGGCCGCGCTGGCGGCCAAGGTCTGCCGCTGCCGTTGACATCGAGACCGAAGTCTGCGTGATTTCACCGCCTTCTGCCTACGACCCCGCCAGCGGTTTGCCCGCCGATGCTCCGCGCCCCGTTCCCGCCGATGCCCGCTGCCCCGTGTGCGGCATGTACCCGGCGCGCTACCCCCTGTGGGCCGGCCAGGTGCTGTACCGCGACCATGCGGCGCATTTCTTCGATTCGCCGGTGGACTTGATGCAGTTTCTTGCCGACGTGCAGCGATACGCCGCCGGCCACGGCGCTGCCGATGTGCAATCGCGCTGGATCACCGATGCCGCCAGCGGCGCATGGGTTGCGCTGGAACAGGCCTGGTTCGTGCTGGGCTCGGACGAGCTTGGCCCCATGCGGCGCGGCGACCTGCCCGCCTTTGCCGGCCAGGCCGGGGCTGCCAGCTTCGCGCGCCAGCATGGCGGTCAGGCGCTGGCGTTCGGCGCCGTCACGCCAGCCATCGTCAAAAGCCTAGCCATCGAGCGCGGACATGGCCTTCAGGAGCACGCGCATGGCGCTTGATGCCGCCCCATGCTGAGGCACATGGGCAGGCAACTGCCGGGTCGTTTCCCCTCGGGCTGTTGCAGGTTTGCGCCGCGTTGGAAAGACGGCGCAGTCTTTTCCAAATCAGGAATGAGCCTGGAGCGCCCCCAGATCGGCGATGCGAAGCGAGTCGATCTGTTGTAGAAGCCGCCAGTGTAT
>JGI24705J35276_12238329_pt1 | contig 19413 bp, 17 predicted proteins | sample TergutNt197P4_FD_35276 | JGI IMG/M metagenome (IMG submission 35276) | reverse complement strand
AATCACGAACAGCTGTGCGGCATGGCCATCACCAAGCTGCTCGAACATCCCGATCCGCTCACCTACACGCCGAAGACAGACATCGGCCGTAAGGCGCTGAAGAATGCTCATTGGCTGTATCACAATGGCGGCCGGTACTGGACCGGCTACAAGAACGCCGTGCCGAAGTACAGCTTGGCCGTCCTCTTCAGCTCCTTCCTGATGGGAGAAATCGCTGCGGCGACCATCTTCCACCAGATGGCTGCCAAGTGCACCGAGTCCGTCTTCAAGGAAGCTTTCCGCAAGGTGGGGCGCGACGAAGGACGTCACATGGCGATCTGCATGTCGCTGATGGAGCGGGACTATCCGAAGATGGACCTCGCCGATAAGCCGCTGATCACCAAGCAGATCCGCGCCGGCTTCCTGTTCCTGTCCGGCGTCCTGTTTGAACCGCCGACGGATTTCTGGGATATCGGACCGGACTTCATTCCTAACCAGCGTGAGATCGAAACCGTGGCGCGCAACGCTGGCTTCTTCATCCCCGACTATGAGGCCAAGAAAGAAAACTGGCGCAACGCGATGCTCAACCTGAAGGGCGTGCTCGACAAGTACGGCATTCCCTTCCCCGCGATTCCCGAGGTGGGTATTTCGGGTCAGGAAGTGCGCGACGTCGACATGCAAGACATCATCCCGGTCTTCTGACGTGAAGACCATCAAACTGTCTCCGTCGGGCCAGAGCGTTCCGGTCGCCGACGGAGACACGGTCCTCATGGCCCTTGAGAAAAGCGGCTACGCGCTACCCAACAACTGCCGCGCAGGTGCGTGCGGCGAGTGCAAGGTGCGCGTGGTCGAAGGCCAGTTCGACCAGGGCTTCGTCCTCGACATGGCGTTGTCGCAGGAGGAGCGCAAACAGGGCTACGGCTTGATGTGCATGGCCAAGCCTCTTTCGGACCAGTTGGTCATCGAATGGGGGTCGGCCGACGCGAAGCCAAAACTGTTTCCTCCGCGTGAGGCGATGTCTTTCCTGGTCGTGGACAAAATCCGGCGCACGCCGCGCATTGCCGAGCTGCACCTCATGCCGCTCGGCACGCCCATGCGCTTCTGGCCGGGCCAGTACGTTGCCATCAGGGCGCCGAACCGGCCGAGTGAGCCACGACACTACTCGCTCGCCAATGCGTCGCGGCCCGACGGGATGATCGTGCTGCAAGTCACGCGTGCGGACGATGGCATCACGAGCACATGGCTGCACGACGACGTAGCCGTCGGCTCAATCCTGCCGGTGTCGGGGCCGTATGGCACGTTCATCGGTGATCCCAAAGCCGAAACGCCCGTGCTGTGTCTGGCCGCCGGGTCCGGACTGGCGCCCCTCCTGTCTCTGGCCGACGGTGCACTCAGGCGTGGATACAGCCCCCCCGTCACGTTGCTGTTTTCGGCACGCATGGCGGATGACGTTTATGCACAGGGACAGCTGGCCTACTGGTCGCACATATATCGCAATTTTAAGTCGCTGATCACGCTGACGCGTGAGAAACGTGAAGGCATGCTGCACGGACGCATCCCGGACATCCTGCCCAGCTTGTTTCAGGACTTATCGGAATATAGCGTCTTCATCGCCGGGACCACGGCGTTTTCTGACGCGTGCATTGCTGCTGTGAAACGGCTCGGCGCAAGGGATCAGTTCATTCATATGGAAAAGTTCATTGACGTTAAAGGGGGCTTCGCGGAATCTGCTCCAAAGCCTCCAAGCGGTATCGAGGAGCTCGGATCGCGGGTTTCGTAAAGGCGGGCACGGTAGCGCATAGAGCAGAGACTTGCTCGGAAAGCTGGTCGGAGGAGGATTCGCTGCCGGCAAGACGGCGATGGCGAGCGCAACGATGGCGATCGTGAGGCGATCGCGTTGACTTTCTCCACGACCGGCACAAGGTCAGCGTGCACGAGTTCAGGAGTCTTATGCAGATTTCGTGCAGATGCGCTTTGCCGCTCGCGTTGGGCGCGCGGGCCTGATACGGCAGAGGCCATTCGCTTCACGCCGTATAGCCATCTCATTTCGCACCATGTCATTTCGCACCCGTATTGGTCTCATCCTGCTCTGGTTCACCGGACTGGCTTTCGCCTTTGTCGCTGTGAACAAGAACGATCCCTATCTCACGAAACTGCGCGGAGCGGGCAACATCGCGCTCGTCGTGGCCAGTCTTGTGATCGTCGTCATCCTGCTTCGTCGCGGCCATTGGCGACGGTGGTCGGCGAGGCTTCTGGTCATCCTGTGGTGCTTGCCGCCGGTGCTGATGTTGGGCGCGCATCTTTCGCTTGAGCTGCGCAAGCGCGATGTCCTGCAAACCGACACCGCCACGGCCCGCAGCCTTGGGCCGCACTTTGTCGTCGGCTACTCCTCATTTGCTGAGGTCGCGCTGTTGGCCGAGAAAGGTCTCATCGGCGGCATCTATCTTACCAAACACAACATTAAGGGGCGGACGGCAGAGGAGTTGAGGGACGAAATCGCTGCGCTTCAGGACAAACGCCGCGCGGCGGGGTTGCCGCCTCTGCTCGTCGCCGCCGATCAGGAAGGCGGGATCGTCGGTCATCTGTCGCCGCCTCTTACGAAGTTGCCGGCGTTGGCGACGCTCGCCGAACTCGCGCCTGATGTCCGCAAGGCAAGAGCGGAGGAATTCGGCCGAACCCATGGTCGCGAGCTCGCTGCGCTTGGAGTTAATCTCAACCTTGCCCCGGTGCTCGACCTGTTGCCAAAGACCGGACGTAACCGGCTCGACTTCCACACGCTGATCGATCGGCGCGCGATTTCCGCCGATCCCGCCGTCGTCAGCGAGATCGCGAGCGCTTATGTTCACGGCCTCGAGGCGTCCGGCGTCGGCGCCGTCGTAAAGCATTTCCCAGGCTTGGGGCGTGTGGGCTCCGATACTCACCATTTCAGGGCCAGCCTGGACACGCCATTGCAGGAATTGGAAGCAACGGACTGGCGTCCGTTCAGAGAGGTTCTGGCGAATTCAAAATCGCAGCTCATGATCGGTCACGTCACACTTAGCGCAGTCGATCCGCAGCGGCCGGCGTCACATTCGAAGCGCGTCGTGGAAGGCTTGCTCCGCAAGGAGTGGAATTACCAGGGCGTCGTCATGACAGATGATATGGTGATGGGGGCGATCTATCTGCATGGTGTCTGCACGGCCGTGGTCGAGGCGCTGAATGCGGGCGTCGACCTGCTCCTGGTCGCTTATGATGGGCAGCAATTCTATCGTGTGTTCGGCTGCGCGCTGGAGGCCTCTCGCCAGGGCACGCTTGACGTTACGGCATTGCGCAACAGCGAGGAGCGGCTGAGGCGCGCGTTTCCCGAGGACTGAGCGCCTTTCATCACGGTAATCCCCGCGCTTCGAGCTGGCGCACGAGCTGCAGGGTCGGTTTGGCGAGGCCTCCGGATGAGTCGTCGAGAAATGCGGCGCCAAGCCCGTCGCGATTTTTCAGCACCGTTGCGCGCGGGCAGTGCCCGGCGGCGCAGAGCTGCTCCCGCAATTTCTTACTCTGCGCAATGAGCTGCACGTCGTCGGTGGCGGCCCAAGCGAGCAAGATGGGTGCTGTAGCGGTGAGAATGCCCGGGGATACTGACCGCATGTCGTACTGGCGTTCGTCCGCTCCGAGATAGGCCTTCTCGCTCTCACTCACATCGGGGCCCGGACGGTAGGTTCCGGACACCAGCACGATGCCGGCCGCGGCGGAGTCTTCTATCTGCATTTCCGGGTGGGCCAGCAGGGTTGCGACATGAAATGCGCCCGCTGCATAGCCGATCGCTACGATCTCCTGGGTATTGCCGTCGAAGAGGTCGATATTCTCGTGAATCCAGGACAAGGCGGCGGCAACGTCCTTTGCGCCTGATGGCCATTGCGCGGCCGGCGCCAGCTGGTAGCTCATGCGCACCCCGATCATGTCATTGCGCGCGGCAAAGCACATCGCCTGGTCTTGCATGTTACGAATGGTGTCAGGCGCCGCGTCGTCACCGGTGAAGCTCTCGCCGGCCACGAACAGCAGAATGGGGCGCGGATACGTCGCTTTGGCAATCGGTGCTGCGACGTCCAGAACGTTCAACTCGGCTGCGCCATATCGGAGGTTCCGTGTGAACGATACCTGATCGCACAATTTGGCCGAATCCACGTCGGTGCCAGCTGGCCTATCGGCGCCGGAGAGGCCGGTTCTGACGAGATCGGCCCCGACAGGCTGCGGCATCGGCAGCGGGCCATGCGCGGATGCTGCTGTCAGAAGCAGGAGGGAACTCGCAAGATAGGCTTTCATCATCAATCGAGCGCCGCGGCTTGCTGTCCAACACGAACTTGCGAGGCGGTTTGACGGCATGCGTGCTGTCCTATGTGAGACCTTCAAGCCGCACGCTCTTTGAGCGCCGCCGCGGAACCAACAGCGGGTTATCGCGATTGTTCCGACAGGGCAGGCGTGAGTTAAACTGTCATGGCAGATCACTGGATACACGCAGACGACAGAACCGCGCATCTCCGCGACACCGACCATCGTGAGTTGGAATATGCTGCCGGATGGACCATTGCTGGTCTGGTCATGATCGGCGTGATCATTGCCGCCTGGGTGTTCGCGATCTGAGAGTGGTGCGGGCGGAGTTGGCGCATGACCACAGGAAACTTTGCCATCGCGATCTCTCGCGACGACGCGTTATGGTTGCCCCTTCACGAATGCCGCGAACGTCTCGGAGTGACCTGGATGCGTCGCCGTCCGTTTGCCATGGCTGGCCGGCCGCCTTTACCCGGAGTTCGTCGCGCTGTAGCGTGAGGCCGCAACGATCCCGAAGACGCGATCGAATTCATTTCTTAATGGGAGTGCAAACATGGCTGTGATGCAGGCCGTTCCGATCAAGCAACATCCTTTCGCAAATGGTTCCTACAAACGGATGCTGATCGACGGCCAGTGGGTTGACGCCGTATCCGGCAAACGCTTCGAGACACGCGATCCCGCGACGGGCGAATTGCTTGCGACCGTTGCCGAGGGCGACGCCGAGGATATCAATCGTGCGGTGGCCGCTGCACGGCGCGCTTTCGAGGGGTCGTGGAGCAAGCTCAAGCCGTTCGATCGGCAGAACCTCCTGCTCAAGCTCGCCGATCTGGTCGAGCAGAATTTCGAGGAGCTGTCGGAGCTCGACACTCTGGACATGGGGGCACCGATCAGCCGCACTCTCGGCGGCCGGCTGCGCGTGCTCGGCATGCTTCGTTATTACGCGGGGCAGGCGACGGCTATTCATGGCGAGACGATCGAGAACTCGCTGCCCGGCGAAATCTTTTCTTACACACTGAAGGAGCCGGTCGGGGTTGTCGGCGCGATCATTCCCTGGAACAGCCCGCTCAGTGCAACGGTATGGAAGATCGGACCCGCGATCACCACCGGCTGCACCGTGGTACTGAAGCCCGCGGAAGAGGCGCCGCTGACCTCGCTGCGGCTCGCGGAGCTTGCGATGGAGGCGGGCGTTCCGCCCGGCGTCATCAATGTGGTGCCCGGCTATGGTGAGACTGCAGGCGCGGCGCTGGCCTCGCATCCCAATGTCGACAAGGTCGCCTTCACCGGCTCGCACGTCACCGGGCAATCGATCATCAAGGCGTCCGCCGGCAATCTCAAGCGCGTCTCGCTCGAGCTTGGTGGCAAGTCGCCCGACATCGTCTTCGCCGACGCCGATCTCGATGCTGCGGTGCCCGGTGCGGCTATGGCGGTGTTCGCCAATTCCGGCCAGATCTGCAGCGCCGGCACGCGCCTGTTCGTCGAGCAGGCGATCTATGACGAGTTCGTCGGCCGCGTTGCGGAGTTTGGCAAGAAGCTGCAGGTCGGCAACGGGCTTGATCCGAACACCCAGATCGGGCCGCTGGTCTCCGAACAGCAGTTGGAGCGCGTTGCCGGCTATCTCGCGATCGGCCAGAAAGAAGGCGCCAAGGCGCTCGCCGGCGGCGCTCGGATCACCGAAGGGCCGCTTGCGAAGGGTTATTTCGTGGCGCCGACCGTGTTCGCCAACGTGCAGGACAACATGCGCATCGCACAGGAGGAGATCTTTGGCCCCGTCATCTCGGCGATCTCATTCAAGAACACGGACGACCTGATCAAGCGTGCCAACGCCACCACCTTCGGCCTCGGCTCCGGCGTGTGGACGCGCGACGTTAGCAAGGCGCATGGCGTCGCCAAGGCCCTGCGTGCGGGCTCGGTCTGGGTCAATTGCTATCAGGCGATGGATCCGGCGGTGCCGTTCGGCGGCTACAAGATGAGCGGCTACGGCCGGGAGTCCGGCAAGCAGCACGTCGAGGAATATCTCAACGTCAAGGCGGTCTGGATCAAGACGGCCTGATCTTGCAATGTCAAAACCCTCATGGTGAGGAGGCGCGTTAGCGCCTCTCGAACCATGAGGGCCTGGTGGCCTCATCCTTCGAGACGCTTGCTTCGCAGGCTCAACCCAGCCCACGGCTCTAAAATGCTTCCGCCGGATTCACGCGGCCATGAAATCAAGATTGATGGGCTGCTTCGGTAAAGCTTTTCTCTCAGGGATCTCGGGGGACGTTTCGGTTATCGGGGCGTCTTCAGAAGCAACCTCAAGGCGGAATTGGCGGGCCCATACCTTTCCGTGTCCCTTCAAGAAGAAACCGTAGTGAAGGCTGGCGGCCTCATACGGAATATCCAGCACGATGGAGCGTGTCGTCCAGCCAACTGTACCGCGGATCGGCCCGTTTACCTCTCTCGCCATCATGTTGTCGAAACGCAAAGATCGATGCTCGTCTCCATCAACTCGCATCCAGATTGTACCGAGGTCCGCATCCTCACAACGGAGGTGCGCGGTCAATCGTAGTTTCATCCCTCTATAATTGCCGGCATCTGTGCTTTGCACCATGCATGCGAAGCGTTCTTTCTCGGGATCGACATCCCGACTCACAGTGCACTCAATCAGCGCACTGCCTGGTGCGTGGGGATCAAGCCCGATTCGATATCGCTGCGTGTCGGTAAACCACGTTGGGAACCATCCGCGCGCCATCAGCAATGGCGTCTGCTTCGCTTTGGCGGCCTCTATCTGCGCTGATAGGACGTTCCAGTCCGCGAGGCCGAACTGCCTTGCTATCAATTCCAGGCATTCACCGTGAGAAAATTCTACGTTGCGTTCCGCGAGCGACTGTCGCAAGGCTTTCGCCATGGCTTTCGATTCCAGAAAGCTCTTCATTGGTCCATCCTCACCCAGCGACTCTCTGAGAGGTCAGCGCTCGCATTACTGATGAATCGCCGAGGCGGGTTAGACCATAAAATTGGTCGTGCATTCACCATTCCACGAGGGGAGCGAGCGGCAGGCTGCACGAGCCTGATTCGAAGATTATCGGCGCCGAGGCAAGTGTCAAGGAGCCTTCGGTGCAAGATTATGCCGACCGTCAGAGCTTAGCCGGCACGTGATTTGGTACCGTTCTCAGGCAATTCGGCATAATCCAGCTCACGGCATGATGAGCGGCCATATCATTGCGAACGGTGAGGGATGTCTTGCTGAAGACGCTCTACGCAGAAAGCGGCGTTTTGAACTGGTTCGTTCAATAAGTTGTCAACCAATCTGATCGGCAGTGGTCTCCTGTGATCGTGAAATTGCTCGATCCTCGAAACCCGGCCGTTACCAATCCGACGATTCGGCTGGGTGCGGAGCGGCGACGCTAACCGGTCGGAAACATCCCGCTCGCAAGGTCAGGCCCGCGAAAATGCGGGGAGCATGCCCATGCCGACCAAAACCTTTGGCCGACGCGGCGCTTTGGCGCCGGCCCCGAGGCCGGTATTTCAACCTGCTGCGGTGCCGACAGCCCCCGCGGTCGTGCTCGATCGCGCGCAGCTCACGCCCGATGAGGACTCGCTTTTCTGCGGCAACAAGCTTCTGACCGACATCCCTTTCGTCACCATCGGCTTGGTCGCCTGTCTGACGCTGATCTTCGCGCTCGAACGCAATCTGGCCATCGACATCTCCAAGGACGGCTCGCTCAATGTCCGATCGCTGATCGCTTTTGGCGCGGTCAGCCACGATATGGTTGTCGGAAGGGGGGAGTGGTGGCGGATTGGTCTTGCGCCGCTCCTGCATGGCAGCACGTCGCACCTCATCGGCAACTCCATCGCGCTACTCATCGTTGGCCTCCGGCTGGAGGCTTTGGTCAGCCGCGGCTGGTTCCTGCTGATCTTTGTCGCCAGCGCACTGGCCGGCGCGGCCGGCTCGCTCCTCGGCAATGCGCCGGATATCCCGAGTGTCGGCGCGTCCGGCGCCATTACCGGGCTCATCGCCGCGCTGTTCGTCGCGAGCTTCAACCCCGAAGTGGATGCTCAGCGGCAGATCTCGATGATCAAGACGTCGCTGTTCTTCGGCGTTCCCGCGCTGGCGCCGCTCGCCTTTGGGGCCTCCGGCGGAGTCGACTATTTCGCCCATGCGGGCGGCGCGCTGGCGGGCGCTGCGCTGATGGTCGCGCCGTGGCTCGTCTTCATGTCCTCAGACGATCTCCCGCGTGGCGCCGGCATGACCGTGCTGGCAGGGCTCGTCGGCTCGCTCATCTGCGCTGGCTTCGCGGCCACCCACTATGCGACTTCAATGGCCGATGCCGCGCAGTACATCCGCGCGTCCGACCTGCCGGCAAATGCTCGCGACGCCGCCAGGCGATCGGCTGATCTTGTCGCCCGCTACCCGAAAGACCCGCGGGCTCATCTCTTGCGGGCGGTCGATTTGGTCGGACAAAAGCGTCTCGACTCCGCCGAGACGGCGTTACGAACTGCTATATCGCTCGCCGCTTCGGACATTGCGGGCGGGCCGGTGCGCATCCAGGCGCAGGCGATGCTGGTGGCGTTGCTGTTCGAGCGGGGCCGGCTCAACGAAGCAAGAGCCGTGGCGACCGAGTTGTGCCGCGCTAATGGGCAAGAAGAACTGCGCCGCAAGCTGACGCAGGCGAAATTGTGCGGCTGATCGGGTAGGGGAAGAGCGATAGAGCTTGGTTATGCGGGTAAGTGATGGGCCATGCGATTTTCCAGCAGCCGGACCAGATGGGGGTCCATGAATTCGTATTCGTCGGGAATATCAAGACAGATGATCCGCTTGCCATTCAACGCTCTGCGGAAGCGTTTCTGTATCTTGTTGCGGTGTGTTCGTTCCATCACCACGATGAGATCGGCCCATTCCAATAGCTCGGCGCTGATCGGGGTCTCGGCATCCCTGTTGGTCCCGGCGGACGCCACTTCAATGTCCGTCCGGGTCGAAAAAACCTGTTCCGCCGTAGGGCTGCGAAGCCGGTTTTGACTGCAAACAAATAGATATCGTTTCATGACTATGACAGTCGCATGACTCCGCCGCTACCGCCAGCGCGTCGATTCTAGCGGGCGGGTGGTTCAGTGTGTAGGATTGGCAGTACCGACCGACCCGGAGGATCAAAATGCGTAAGCTCGATTCTGATTGACACACCCACTGCGCCATAGAATCTGCACTTTCTCTATTGTTTTGGGTGATCCTAACGTCATGCGCAGATTCTTGCTGATTGCTGCCAAGTTAGGTTCTCGCCTTGCTCTCACTCGCCGTTGTTGGCTTATTGGCACTTGCGGGCGTTCTTCGGTACCTCCCCGAATACAGATGGGGGCCACTACCCAGCAACGACCAAATTGCGGCGGTTTCTGCGACCGGGCCCGCCTGCAAAGCTGACTACTGGGGTACGTACGTTCCGCTCGCTCAAATCCCACCTCTGGTGCGGAAGGCCGCCATTGCCTCCAAGGACACTCATTTTTACGAGCGCCCGCCGGAGAATATGTTGATGGAGCTCGCTCGCGCCCTGGCCGGCAAGCCTCAACCGAGTATATCGCGTTCAGGCATAACCAGGTCAGTTGCACGCTGCCTAATTTGGCACTTTACGCCAGACAACCCGCGTTGCGCTGAGGGGTGCTACGCCGCTGATTTTTTCGCACCGCGAGTCGCGAGAAATTTGCCGCGCGACCGAATTCTCGAGATATATCTGAATGAGAGTTACATTGGCCGTGGCCGTTACGGTGTCGGCAATGCGGCGATGGCCTATTTCGGCAAGCCCCTCGAACTCCTTAGCATTGATGAAATCGCGCTACTTGTGTCGGGGCTTTCTTGGGGGCCCATACGTGATCGAGAGGTGGATCGCGCCAGAGAGCGGCGGAATTACGTCATCGATCGAATGTTGCAGGCTGGCGTCATCAGCGAGGCCGACGCGGCATCGGCGCGTGAGCGCCCGCTGGAGTTTCCCGAAAGACCCGCAACAAAAGCGCCCGACTTGTAAACCTTTGACGACGGGATGGTGACCAAGGTGTGATGCGCTGCCGAGCCAGCGAGACGCTAAGGATAAAACATGTCGGATGATCTTGGGCGGCTACCGAACAGGCGAAGGAGGAAGAGTTTCGCGTTCGGATCAAAGCCATGATGTTCCGTCACCACAATGAGACCGGCCCACTCCAAGAACTCGGCGCTTATCGGGGTCTCGGCATCCCTGTTGGTCCCAGCGGACGCCACTTCAATGTCTGTCCGGGTCGAAAAAAAACCTGCCCGCCGTAGGGCTCCGAAGCCGGTTTTGACTGCAAACAAATAGATATCGTTTCATAACCACGACAGTCGCATAGCTCCGTCATCAACGCCAGCGCGTAGATTCTATAGAGCGGCGAGTGATTCAAGGACGTGGGTTGGTAGTACCGACAACCATCTGACCCGATTGATCAAGATGCGTAAGCTCGATCTGCTTGACACGCCCGCCGCCCTATAGAATCTACACTCTCTTCGTTGTCTTTGGGCGATCCCAACGTTATGCGCAGATTTTTGCTGATTGCTGCCAACTGGGTCCTGGCCCTGCTTTCATTTATGGGTGTCGGCCTGTTGGCGCTTGCGGTATACTTCGTCTGGTACACCGAATATGGCATGGGCCTTCCAAAGGCTAAGCAAATAGCCGCGCTCTCTGCAACCGGACCCGCCTGTTCGACTGACCAGCAGCGCGCCTATGTTCCCCTCGCCGAAATCCCGCCTCTTCTTCGCAAGGCCGCCATTCTCTACGAGGAGCCTGATTTCTACGAAAGCCTGTCGCTCAGTCCTGTTACCGCGCTCGTTTTCGGTCTCCCTGTCCTGGTCTCCGACCGCTTGCCTCGATCTTCGGGCATAACTTTGTCGGTCGCGCGCTGCCTCATGTATTCCCTCGCACCGGACCTTTGCCGTGGAAACTGCCACCTCACCAGAATCATGATGGCGGACCGTGTCGCGAAAACGTTGTCTCGTGACCGGATCCTCGAGATCTACCTGAATGAGAGTTACCTTGGTCGCGGCGTTGATGGTGTCGACGCCGCGTCGATGGCTTATTTCGGCAAGCCGCTCGGCTCGCTGAGCATCGACGAGTCCGCGCTTCTTGTAGCGCTGTTCAGAGCTCCAAGCTATCTTGATCGACACCCCGACCGCGCCAGAGAGCGGCGGAATATCGTCATTGATCGAATGTTGCAGGCTGGCCTCATTAGCGAGGCCGACGCGGCATTGGCGCGTGAGCGTCCGCTGGAGCTTCGCGAAAAACCCGCAACGAAATCGCCGGACTTGTGAACCTTTGACGACGGGGTGGCGACCAAGGCGTGAAGCGCAGTCGAGTCAGCGAGACGCTAAGGATAAGACATGTCTGATGATCTTGGGCGGCTATCGGCAACCGAGCGGGCGAAAGAGGAAGAGTTTCGCGCTCGGACTAAAGCCATGATGCCGTTCGACTGGGTAACGGTGCACGGTGCCGTTGCTTTCGACGAATGGTCGCGGCTGAAGTCCGCCGGACGCGGTTATCCCATTGTCGTCGGCAATGATAAGGATCTTGAGCTTTTGGCCGAAGGCTATGAGATCGTCGAGGCCGACGAGGATTTCGATCCTCAGCGTGTTCTTAATGCCGCCGCTGGTCTGGCCATTCCGGCCGATCTGCCGGATTGGTCAGAGGACAACGATTCAGCCAAGGAAGAAGAATGGCCGGGCGATGTCGGCCCATCGCCCGAGCTGACCAACGCCACAAATATTTCGACCGGCGAGCCCCATGACCGGGTTCACATTCTGCTGGTGCCGGCGAAAGCGAGCTGGGAGGTGCCAGCCTATCTGCGGTGGGGTGGTTGGAACTCATGTCCATTGCCGGCGGCGCATGTCGCCGCTCTGCGGTTGTGGCATGAGCGCTATGGCATGGAACTGGTCGGACTCAGCAATGATACCATGAACCTCTTGGGCGCGCGGTCGCCAGCGACGCGGGAAGAGGCACTGGAGCTGGCGCAAGCGCAGTATCGCTATTGTCCCGATATCGTCGATCAGGGGGTCGAGACCGTATCAGCACTCGCCGCGAGCCTCATGACCTCCAGGTGGTGGTATTTCTGGTGGGATTAACCGGGCGGCAGATGCACACAGAGGTTTTCGGGCAGTGTCCCCCCCAAAGAGGAATGTGATGTTGACGAACATGCCTTACCTCATCGCCGCAATAGCTACGGTGGTGGGTGGTTCTGCCGTAGGCAAGAAACACGGCGCGATCTACGGTGTCCTTGCCGGCTTGGCGATTTTCTTTGCCGCAACTCTGATCTTGGTCGCTTTGGGGTTCGGATATTAGAGCGTGGGTGAAGCGGAGCAAGTCCTGACGGAGGAATAGGATGACTGACGATATTCGCCCAACGACTCGGTGGCGCGTGGAGAAGGAAAAGGAGGCCGGAGAACTGGCCGCCGGACGCATCACGCAGGATGAGTGCTATATGGCCAAGCTTTTTCCTGATGAATTCCTGGACCGCACAGATACCGTGCTGGATGCCTTTGCCGCTGCCATGGCGGTGCTTCCCACCACGTCGGACGGCTATCCCGAAGTGATGAGCAACATAAAAACGATCGTTCTCGCGCTGAATGCAATCAATGAAAGCGGCGGCGGGGCATGGATCGAAACGGGCGAGCGTGAGGCGCTGTGCGAATATATCGACACTGTCATCGTTCAGCACGGCATCGATATCGACGTACTCGCGCAAAGCCAAAACGTGACGCGCTATGAACTGACCGACGAATGGCGCGAGTGGTAACTCTTTTAACCTATCCCGCCGGGTTTTTGCCATGCCGACGAAAGCTGGTATCCTGTCAAACCAGGCTGGGATGGTAGCCCGTCATTCCAGCGGACCGCCTTTGGCGGACGATGAATTCAAACGTTAGGTGCGAAGGAGAATAGCGTGCAGTTCAAGTGTGCATGCTGTGAAGACCTCATTGAAGGTATCCCTACTTTCGGCTGGGATAAGCCGCGCCATTACTTCGATGTGCCCGAGGAGAGGCGGGAAGAAGACGTATTCCTCACGGAGGATCTATGTGTAATCGCAGACAAGTTCTTCTTCGCCAGAGGCTGCATTGAGATTCCCGTTATCGGTCACGAAGATCCATTCATTTGGGGTGTGTGGGTTTCCCTGAGCGAAAAGAGCTTCATGGAATTCCAGGAAATTCTCAAGGTGGCGGAGAGGTCGCACTATGGCCCTTACTTTGGCTGGCTCTCGACTTATCTGAAGATGTACCCCGACACCAAGGGCATCAAAACCAGGGTGCATATTCGCAACAATGGCATTCGCCCCTACATCGAGCTGGAGAAGAACGGTCATCCTCTTGCCGTCGAGCAGGAAAGAGGTATTAGCCTGGCGCGGGTTGCCGAGATATATGCCTGTATGGTTCATGACCAATGCCCGCCGATGCCTCAGTGGGGCGCCCATCCAAGCGATCGAGATGCGCAGAGAAAAGTCTGCGAACGCCATGGATCGCCCGTAAAGTGAAGTGGACCTGTGACAAGTCACCCACCGAGATCGTCCTATGGCTTGCGGTCGCATTCATCTGGATCGCCGGGGTTAGCCTTTCCTGGAATCCGACTGCGTTATCGAACCGCACTTCTGATCATGGAGATCTACGGTATCGGCCACGTCATCCGATCGGATAATCCAGACAGACGAAGATTCCTCGGATGCGTCGGGAGAATGTTCTGCCGAATGAAGGTGGAGCTATAAGAAGATGGGCTAAAGCTGGATCGGCTCGCTATTCGACGGATCAGCGGGCAGTGAGGCCAGGAGCTTCACCAGTGCGGCCTGCGAGTTGATGCCGATCTTTTCGAAGCTGTGCGCTAGATGTGTTTTCACGGTCGGCAGCGACAGCCCCAGGGCCGCCGCCGCTTGTGGTGCACTGAGGCCCGCACCCACCAGGACAGCTACCCGGGCCTGGGCGGGCGTAAGACCGAACGCCTTCTCAACCGTGACCGCAGCCGCTAGGCGCTGGGACACTGGATCAATCACGTTGAGTAGAAGCCGCGCGCGATCAAGTAACTCCCAGAGCGGAAAGACCGGCGGCGGCAAGGGAACCGGCATCATGACAAGCGCGGGTTTTCCGGAAGGCCGCATTAACCGCAACGGTTCATAAAGCGTGCCGGCCGTTCCTGACGCGGCGGACAGCGCCCCTTCGATCCAGCGTGCGAAAGCAGTACACTCATCGGACAATGCCGCCGTGAGCCGTCGATCCCGATAGACCAGTCCGTCACCGGATTGCAGCAGCGTCTCGGCCGCCGGGTTGGCGTAAAGAACGCCTCCCCGCCCATCCAGCAGGAAGGCGGCCTGCGGCATCGCTTGAAGGATCGTCTCGAATTGCGGGCCGTGCTGCCTGTAGCGCCCGATCTGTATGCCGGCGTCAAGCGCACGATTGAGATGCGGCACGAGACGCTGCAAATTTTCTAGTCCCTCCTGCGCCTTATCGTTACCCCGCTCGGAAAGCATGAAAACAAAGCCACCGACACCGCCATCGACCATCATCGAGATATGATTTGCACCCAGCCCGTTGACGATGCCCTGTGGCGCCAGAATGTCGGCATAAAATGCCGTCTTACGCAATTCCCGCTCATCAACCAGCGAACTGGCGACGGCGGCCTGCCCGGGAGGAAGAAACCTCGTTCGGTCGGTCCAGCAGTTTGAAGCATGTTGCTTTAGGTACAAATCGCCGCATTCATCCGACAGACGGCCGGTGATCAGGAAGCTCTCTCCCCTGACCGCGCAATGTGCGATCATTCCACCGATCGCGCCGAGATAGTCGGAAACACCCGTCAAAACATTGGGCCATTGATCGGGGGCCGCCAGGACCCCGTAAATGAGATCGAGCACATCGCTTTCGCGCATGGCGCTTGCCTTCTTCGTTTTGCTTCACGCTTACTCCAACTCCAAGCGTAGCTGCGGAACGAAGAGAAAGGCGCGTGGCGGCAGTATTTCACAATTTGCGGACATTAAATATCTCATCCGATCGGATGATGCATCATACGATCGGATGAGTGACGCCCTGGCCACACAGAATGGATTTTATCCGACATGCCCGATTTGGGGGGGGCGACATAGCGCGGCTTCGGATTACATCATGGCAATTGAGAGGAATCTGTAACCGGGGGCGTTGCTGTGAAATTATCGAGGGCTGGGATCGGGATCGGCACATCAATCGTGCTGGGGAGCGTGGTAATTTCCGCGACATCTGCATTGGCTGACGACTGCTCCTCAACACAGGAAGGGCGGAAAATCCTGCGCAATCTCAATAGCCAGAATGGTAGAGCGTCGGCTACTTTCCTTGCTGGTACAATCGGAAACGTCAACAGTATCTTCTTGGGACAGCAAGGAAACGCCTTTGTTGTCGCGCCGGGCGATCCACAACCTGATCAACCGGGCGGTGGAGTGTGGGTACGATCTGTTGGAGGCGAGACCACCATCAAGTCGACTTCGACTTCGGTGAGTTTAATGACGCCGAAGAGCTTATATGCTCCGACGATTCAGCATACTACTTGCAACAACGTTCAGCATCAGAGCTTCGCGGGCGTGCAAGTCGGAGCTGATATCGCTCGCTTGAACTTGAACGGCTGGAATATTCATGCTGGCGGGATGGTAGGCTATCTTGGTTCCAAGATCAGCGATAACGCTGGGTTCACAAACAACGACGTTCAGGTTCCATTTTTTGGAGGGTATCTTGTCACGACAAAGGGGCGTTTTTTCGCTGACATGATGGTTCGCCGAGAATATATCACGCAAATCTCAATTACACTGGTGCAGGTGATTTCACGAACCCTGGCCTGGGCTTCATCAATCAGCCTATTGATGCTCAAGGAATCTCGGTGTCAACCACCGCGGGCTACAACTTCGACGCTGGCAACGGTTGGTTTGTCGAACCTTCGGTTGGATTTGTGTACTCCAATACATCCGTTGACAGTTACGTCAATCCGGGCACATGGAATATGTCAGCTCAGACCAGGGTTGATACTAACAACATTGAAAGCAAACTTGGGCGCCTTAGTCTGCGGTTGGGAAGAACCATTGAAACGCCGAATGTGATCTGGCAGCCATTTGCTACAGCTACCGTGTTCCACGAGTTTGCGGGCGATGTTGTGTCGCACGCTACCGAAATGCCAAACAGCTTCGGTACCGGAGGTATTAGTACTGATGTTGTTGCCGTCCCGGCTAGTTATTATCAAACTGCGGCAACATCCCGTGTAGGCACATACGGCCAATATTCGGTGGGCTTGGCGGCGCAGTTCGTAAATACGGGCTTGGTCGGCTTTATTCGCGGTGACTATCGCAACGGTGAGAACATCGAAGGTTGGACCGCCAACGCTGGCCTCCGTTATTCGTTTGCTCCAGAAACGGTCACTTCGGTTATGCCGGTCAAGGCGACACCGTTGCATTCTCAGCCAACCAACTGGACCGGGTTTTATGTCGGCGGCTTCGCGGGGGCGGCGTTCGGCCGAGATAAGTTCGGCTTTGCCGGCGACCGCGTAAATGGCGCGAGCCCGTGGGTCGCGGGAGGCATCGGCGGTAGTGAGATTGGATATAACCATCAGTTCGCCGACAAGTGGGTGGTCGGGATCGAAGCAGATATCGGTGCCGCCAATCTTCATGGCGGTCGGCCTGCTGGAGCGGATGAGGGTGCCTCTGGCTTTAATCAACCTATTCCTGGTGCCTTTACGTCTGCGTACTATACAGCAAATGCCAAGTCCGATTGGACGAGCACGGTAGCGGGACGCCTGGGCTACGCTTGGAATCGGGCGCTGCTTTATGGAAAAGGCGGTGTTGCATTTGCCGACAGCAGCATAAGCGTCAATTGTATTCACGGCTCAACCGGCAGTTTACTCGGTAGTCTTTCATGTGTCAGCCCGTCAGGTGGAGCCTACAGCTACAAGGCCAGCTTCAGCACACCGCATTCTGTCCGCGTCGGCTACACGCTGGGTCTCGGTGCGGAATTCGATCTCAGCCACAACTGGTCGGTCAAGTCGGAGTATGACGTACTGTCCTTCGGCAAGCACAACTCGAACACCGATGACGGCGCGACTATCATCACCGACAAGCTCTGGGTCAATCAGGTCAAGGTCGGGCTGAACTACAAGTTCGGACCTGGAGCGCAGCGATAACCTCATAGTGAGAGCGCGAGAGGCTTGCACCGCTCGTGCTGATCGTTTGGAGTGCAGTAACGATGAGCGGTATACGGCCGATCCCACCGGGCACATTCTTGGTGGACTCCAAACGTTTTGATACACAATTGGCTGCTGTTCGGCATGCGGCTAATGAATACTACACGGAAAGCTATAACGCTGGTGTTGAGTATAATGGCGTTATATTTCGTGACAATCATACCCATCGATATGGAATCACCGTTCGACCCGGTGATAGATGGCACGGTGCAACGGTTCATATGAAAGATGCTCCACGCGGAACCTCACAGTACGCTGTTTGGCATACGCACATTCCATTTCGAGCAGGTGCGACAACAACTGCTGAGGAAATAGTGGGAGCTATACTCGATGGGTGGGATTTGTTGTCAGGTTTTGTTTTTGGTTTCCCCGGCGGAGGGCTTGATAATTTTTCGGGCGATGACACAAGTATTTCTGATATTGGAAGTGAAGAATTAACCAAGAAGTACAAGTGGCAGCACCGACGTTTCCCGATTTACCTAATTTCTCCCACTCTCATAAAACAGTACAGTGATCCGATTAAGCCGGAGAAGGTGTGGCAAAGAGAACGGACGCAACAGCACCAAAAACGGCCGCCAACTCATCATACACGTCCGAAGCACCATAGATAGAGCAGAGCGGCGTTCTCATTTTTCCTGTATATGCTGCTGCGCCTTTTCAAGCGCCGTATCCCGGCGCTAATAGCGGGGGGATGCGGCGTCATTGAAGAAGGCTTTTTTGGGGGATGTCATGTCCGACAAGCAAGTAGACCCATCACAACTCAGCATCGAGCTTCTAAAAAGTGTTCTATCGACTCAAGCGGCATACGGTCGGTGGCTGGTTAACGCACTTTGGGTAATGCATGCCAGTACTATTGTCGGCCTCATTGCAGCCTATGACAAATTTCAGCGGCAGCATCCGCTCGCTTCGTTACTGCCGTTTGTTATCGGAATTGTGCTTGCTTTCGTCGCAGCATTCGCGATGTGGTGGAGCTTCAGTTACGCGGTGTTGGAGGTCGATACCGCGATAAAAGCAGGCGGGTGGCCGGACTGGGACAAGAAAGCGATGAGAGCCTATCATATTGCAGCATCACTCGGTGTTTCCTCGCTTTTGTGTCTTGTATCTGGAGGATTCTTGGTTTTGTGCACATGGTCCTAACTAATGGCTCCGCCACTGAAACGTCCCGTTCGAACGGCGCCCGGCGGCCTTTATAGTGCAGCGACCAGTTCCAGATCGTGGCCATCCAGCAGCCGGTCAACGTGTTCCAGCAAGCGCCGGAATGGCGGCGGGGCATCTTCGATGTGTTGGTTCGGATAGGGAGCGATGTTATCCCTTCCCTTGTTCAACGCCCCACGGGCCGCCGCAAGGCCACGGCGGCCACGGAAGCGAACATGGCCACGGCGAACACGCGGCCGAGATACAGCGCGAGGACTTTCGAAATTTTGGGACCGAGTGGAGAGTCGGTGCCTGGAACCATTTTCGGAAAGTTCCACGCCCGACAAAACAACCCCCGGGGGTAGGTGCAAGGAAGGTTTTCGCAACCTAAAAGAGAGCTATTGGGAAGGCCGTACAGCGCGGTTCGGGACGCCTGGTGGGGTCCGGCGGTGGCAAGGTGGGTTACGCCTTGCGCCTTCGCTTGTTGAGACGGCGGCGCACGTGGTCGGCTGACCGCACGTGATCAAGCTCCTTCGATGGGCCAGATGCGCCGAACGTGTAATGGTGGCCTTGAGTAGGCTGGTACGTAGGTCGGTTCCGAGACTGGTGTGGATAACGGTGCCCGCCGGGCAAAGCACCGAACCTCCGTCAAGCTCTCTTCACGAAAATATACCGCTTTGCCGAAATTCGGAATTACGGTACAGAAGACGCATCCCGCCCGATGAGAGGGGCGAATCGCGAATCGTCTGATATCGCAGGGCAGGATGCGGTGGACGCGGACAGCGCCGGCGCACGACTGGGACAC
>JGI24705J35276_12238330_pt1 | contig 19432 bp, 15 predicted proteins | sample TergutNt197P4_FD_35276 | JGI IMG/M metagenome (IMG submission 35276) | reverse complement strand
GCGCTAAAACTTTCTTCCCCATTATCAATAATGGCACATTTTCGCGGTCATGGTCGGTACCGGGCTGGGTAGGGTCATTACCATGATCGGCGGTGATCAGCAAAAGATCGTCATCCAGCAGCTTTTCTAATATACCCGGCAGTTTTTCATCAAAAGCTTTCAGAGCCTTGCCATAACCTTCTGTATCATTACGATGACCATATAGCATATCAAAATCTACATAATTGGCGAAGATCAACCCTTGTTCTGTCTGATCAAGAGCCAGCAACAGAGCCTGCCCGCTCTCCTCATTATTATGTGCAATCAGGCTTTGGCTAATATCTTGTCCGGCAAAAATATCTACTATTTTGCCTACTGAAACCACAGGTAACTGTTGACGGCGCACTAAAGCTAAAAGACCTCCCGGCGGCGGGGCCAGGGAAAAATCACGGCGATTGCCAGTACGATAAAAACTGCCGGGCTGCCCCAAAAAGGGACGCGCAATTACCCGGCCCACTCCATGCTCGCCAACCAGCATAGCGCGGGCTTTACGGCAGATTTCGTATAATTCTTCCGGCGGGACTATTTCTTCATGGGCGGCAATTTGAAAAACGCTGTCTGCCGAGGTATAAATGATTAAAGCCCCGCTACGCAAATGTTCTTCGCCCAACTCTGCGATAATGGCAGTACCGCTGGCTGCTTTATTGCCCAAAACTGCGCGCCCGCTTGCTGCGGTAAACGCCTCTATAATGGAGGGGGGAAAGCCATGCGCATAGGTGGGCAGAGGTTTATCTAAAACCAAGCCGGCCAATTCCCAATGACCGCTGGTTGTATCTTTACCGCAGGAATGAGGGGCCATGCGCCCCCAGGCAGCTGCCGGTTTATTCACCGGCAATATACCGCATAGCGGTAAAATATTGCCCAAACCCAAGCGCTGTAAATTAGGTAAAGATAAGCTGTTGGCCTCCACCACATGTGCCAGGGTATTGGCTTTGGGGTTATCCGCGCGTAATAAATCGGCTGCCGCACCCGCGCCCACGCTATCTAAAACAATCATCACGGCTCTTCTCATATTTTTCTCCTTTTTTTGCCGTATGTTCTAGGGTAAAGGATGCGGAGGAAGTGGTTTAGCCCGGGGATGATATTGCTCGAACACCCTTTGCAAATGCGTATCTGCCACATGGGTATATATCTGGGTGGTACCAATATCGCTGTGCCCCAAAAATTCCTGCACCATGCGTAAATCGGCGCCGTTTGCCAATAAATGCGTAGCTACGCTATGGCGCATGGTATGAGGGGTGATATCTGTATTGATGCGGTTGCCATAAGCCTTAATTATTTTCCAAAAACCCTGCCGCGTTATAGGGCAGCCATGATGATTTAAAAAAAGCTCCTCAAATCTTTGCTCCTTTATCAGCAGCGGGCGCGCCATAGTTAAGTACTGTTTTACAGCCTGTAAGGCCGTTTTACCCACGGGTATGATGCGTTCTTTGCCACCCTTGCCTAAACAACGCAAAAAACCCAGATCACTTTGTATATCATATAAAGTAAGTGAAAGCAATTCCGAAACTCGTAAACCACAGGCATAAATAAGTTCCAGCATAGCTTTGTCACGTATGCCCAGCGTTTTAGAGGTATCCGGTTGCTTAAGCAATTCCTCGACTTTCGCTAAAGAAAGCACTTGCGGCAAATAAGCTGCTGTTTTAGGGCGTTCAATATGTAAAGCCGGATTATTATCTATACGTTTCTCCAAACATAAAAAACGGCAAAAACCCTTGATAGAGGTAATATGCCGGGCTCTGGTAGCGCTGCTGATATTATTATCATACAAGTGCTGTAAATAACTTTTAATATGATCACGCTTAATATTTTTTACCTGATCAATACCCATACTTTTAAGATGACCGGCAAACTGGCGCAAATCGTTACGGTAAGAACTGATGCTATTATCGGCCAGCCCCCGTTCCACCATAAGATAATTGAGAAAGCTTTCTGCCTCCCAATAAAGCGGGCTTTTTCGCTCTTTACTTTCATTTTCTGCCATCATAAAGAATATTTCTACACCATATTAAAATGTTCCTGCCAAACAGAAGTTAAAGTATTAAGGGTGGCTCTGAAAATTCAGCCATATTTACAGCAGATCGTGCATCTCTGTCATATTCTCCCAGTAGCGTTTAGGCATATGGGTCATGCGGCAGCGCGGGTTAGCGCGCTCTTCTATAGCCACGGTATGGTAAAAGCATTTCCACAGTTCCCTATACTCCTCTTCTTCAGCCGCCAGCGCGGGAAATTCTATATCCTGTACAGGAATAATATCTTGGCGGCGGTCGTGGTAGATTAAAGCAGCTTGATGAGTTTTATCGTAGATCATAAAATTCTCACTACTATAGCGGTTGATAAAATGCCCGGCTATATATGGCAGCACATAATTTTTAGGGGAAATGACGGCAATCAATACTCCCTGATGATCGGAAAAACGCACAAAGCCCTGCAACAGATGGCATTCTCCCCATAAATGTCTTTCTGCCGCCAATAAAGGGGCTATTTCGGCCCGCCCCCATTGCTTAGTGATATTACTGCCCTCTGAATAGCCCAATAATAAAAATCGTAATAAAGCCAGCTCACGTTCTTCCAGACAGCTTAAAAAGACATTTTCTACCATTTGCAGGGCGCGGGCTGAAATCTTTTTTGGAATAGAAGCGCGTACTTTACCTGCCTTACTAATATCTGTATAAATATGCTTTAAAGGCAATAAACAAGGCTCGTGAGAATACTTTGCATATATACCATAAGGCAGCTCCCGCTGATAAACACTTTCATACACACAACAAAAAAAACCTGCCAAACCACCGTCGTACAGATATCCTTTATCGCTAGTTTGCTTAATAATATCCGCTAAAGCCATAACCATAAACCATCTGTTTTCAATTGGTAGCCGTTAAACCAAGGCCGTCTATAGTCACAGCCGGCGGCAGCGCCCATTCGCCCTGGGTGGTATCAAATAAAGTTAGCTGCTCAACGCCCAAGCTATGGATAGTGGGATCCAGCAAAGCTTTAAGGGCGCTTTCTTTATCGCTTTTTAGGCCCACTGGCAGGTCGGCGGCGAGAATGAAATAGCGCGCCCGTTTTAATACTACGCCCAAACGTTTTAATTCAGGTAAGCCCAGCTTGCTATGTCGGCGGCTGGTAATGATCCGGCGGGCGCTTACCGGGCCGATACCGGGCACACGCAACAGTTCTTCTAGGCAGGCTTTGTTAACATCTACGGGAAAATACTGCATATTGTTGATCGCCCAATTGCATTTGGGATCCAGATAAGGATTAAAATTGGGCGTTTGCTCGCTTATGATCTCATCCACGGTAAATTTATACTGCCGCAATAAAAAATCGGCCTGGTACAAGCGGTGTTCCCTTAATAGAGGGGGTTTGGTATCACAAGCAGGCAACAGGTTATCTTCCACAGCCGGAATATAGGCGGAATAGAATACGCGCTTCAACGCATATTGCTTATACAGACCAAAAGCCAGCTTCATTATCTGATAATCGCTTTCGGGAGTGGCGCCGATAATCATTTGGGTGGCTTGCCCGGCGGCGGCAAAATGTGGTGCATGACGATATTTAATAAGGTCTTGCTTATTCTCGCTTTGCCCATCCCTTATTTGCGCCATTGGTTTAAGTATGGCTTGCTTGCTCTTATGCGGGGCTAAAAGCTTTAAGCTTGCTTCACTGGGCAATTCAATATTCACACTTAAGCGGTCTGCCGCTAAGCCCAGGCGCTGCACCAATTCCGGCGCAGCGCCCGGTATTGTTTTAGCATGAATATAACCGCCAAAATTATAGCTATAACGTAACAATTCGATGGTTTTTATCATCTGTTCCATGGTATGATCGGGGTTAATATGCACGCCGCTGGAAAGAAACAAGCCTTCTATATAGTTACGGCGGTAGAATTGTATGGTCAGTTCGGCTAATTCCGCCGGGGTAAAAGCGGCGCGAACAACCTCATTGCTAACTCGGTTTACGCAATACTTGCAATCGTATACGCAATAATTTGTTTGTAGCACCTTTAATAAAGAGATGCAGCGCCCATCGGCCGAAAAGCTATGGCAGCAGCCGGCTTTAAGCGTATTGCCCAGCCCTTTTTGCCCCGGCCTTTGCGCGCCGGAGCTGGTACAAGCCGCGTCGTATTTAGCACCCTCCGTTAAAATAGTCAGCTTTTCCAGTATATCCATAACACTTACCATCCTTTGCGACTGCACCGTACAAGTGTTCTACTGATATTGTCGCATATCCGGGTAAAAAAAGCAAGCGTTTTTTCATTCATTATGCAAGTTTAATTGATAATCCAAATATCCCTGTAATATCAATACAGCGGCTACTTTGTCTATTACTTTTTTGCGTTTTTGGCGCGATACATCTCCTTGCAAAAGTACCCGCGAGGCTGCCACGGTAGTAAGCCGTTCATCGCGCATGATCACGCAAATATCCAAACCGGCAGCGCAAGCAGCCTGTTCAAGCTTTTTCGCGAATAATTTCGCCACTGTGGCTGCCGGGCCCAGGCTGCCGTTCATATTCAGCGGCAAACCTATGATTATGGTTTTTGCTTCATATTCGCTTATATAATTGCATACGGCTGCTAAATCTGCCTGCCAACTGCTTCTTCGTACCGTGGTTAAGCCCTGGGCAGAGAAACCTAAAGGATCGCTCACCGCTATGCCGATAGTTTTGCTGCCAACATCTAAACCTAATATTCTCATATTTTTTCTCCTAAAACTGTTCTTTCACCGATATACATTATTACGTAATGGTTAAGTAAATTGCCAGAATGAATTGCGTCCGCAAATCATTATTTTTTGACTTTATTTTTATATAAGATAGTATTCAATATACCTGCCAGTTACCGAAGATTATTATAAATAACCAATATTAGAATAGTAGTTATAGAGGTTTTTAGATATGAGTTTTGAAATATCAGCTAACTCCTGTTGCCTAAAGCAGTATACTAAGAATCTCGATAATATAAATAAAGATTGTTTTTTCGAGCATAATAATCTAATTACAGAAAGTATGATAACCTATGGATAATAAAACCTTTTTGGGCAAAATTCTTGCGCCAAGCAAGAACAGTTTGCCTATAAGTACATCTCAAAGTTTAACAAATTCTACTATCGGGCAGCAGCATCTGGAAAATTTGCTGTATGCTGTAAACAAAGCGGCCACAATTCTGCTCAAAGTAAAAAATGAGGAGAATTTAGAGCCGTCGCTTATCAGCGGAATGGAGTATATCGGACATTGTATAGATGTAGACCGTGTTCAGATCTGGCAAAACGAAATGTTCGGTAATTCCCTGCATTTTGTTTTAAAATATGAATGGTTGAGCGAAATAGGAAAAGGCAAAAAAGTACTGCCCATAGGGCTAAAGTTCCCCTATTCCTCCAAACCGGGTTGGGAAGAGAGTTTTTCACATGGCGTCATAATAAACAGCCCTTTCTCTCGGCTTGACGAGGAAGATCAATTGTTTTTAAGCACTTATGATATTCAATCTATAGTTATTATACCTCTATTCATAAAGGATTATTTTTGGGGGTTTTTTAGTCTAGACGATTGTCATCAGGAAAGAAAGTTCAATGAAAGTGAGATCAATGTCTTACAATCGGCGGGTTTAATGATGATAAGCGCCCTAAATAACAGTATTCAGGCGCAAGCAATTTCCGGAGCGCATGAGCGTACGCGTTTATTATTAGACGCAATGCCTTTGATTTGTCATTTATGGGATGAAGATATTAATATATTTGAGTTTAATGAGGCAAACCTAGAAATATTCAATTTAAACAGTAAACAGGAAGTTTTGGATAATTTTTTTGATTTATCTCCGCAGTATCAGCCAGATGGACAGCTTTCCGCCGAAAAAATGAAAATGTGTATCAATAAAGCGTTCAAAGACGGTCACTATGTTTTTGAATGGATGCATCAACAGTTAGACGGCACACCTATACCCTGCGAAGTTACTCTTAACCGTATCAAGTATGAAGGCAAATTTCTCGTTGCCGCCTATGTGCGCGATTTACGGGAATACAAACAAATGATTAGGGAGATCGAAAAAAGAGATAATTTGCTCTATACAGTTAATCAAGTAGCTGCCATCCTGCTCACATCAGATATCGATAGATTTGAAGACGATCTATACACTTGTATGGGTATGATGGCCGCTACCGTAAATGTAGACCGCATACGCATTTTAACAATCGATGATCAAGGTTTGTACACAGAGCTATATAGATGGCCGGAAAGCAATCAGAACAAGCAAGCGAAAGAACTTCAAGATGCCTGTAGAATCATACCCCAATGGGAAGAAGCGTTGCTGGATGGAAACTGTATTACCGGCTTGGCCCGTAATATGCTGCCTGAAGCGCAGGAACTATTTAAACAACAAAATATCCTATCCGTTTTTATTGCGCCGGTGTTTCTGCGCGGCATACTTTGGGGCTGTATTTGTTTTGACGATTGTCATAATGAGCGGGAGTTTTCAGAAAGTGAGCAATCGATTTTACGCTCTGGAGGATTAATGCTGGTAAACGCCTTGCTGAGACATGATATGACGCAAAGTATCAATGCTACGTCTTATCAATTAGAATCGGCGCTGGAAGAGGCGCGCAAGGCGAATAGCGCCAAAAGCAATTTTTTAGCCAATATGAGTCATGAAATGCGCACGCCCATGAACGCGGTGATAGGATTCTCCGAGCTTATTTTAGCGGAAATGGAAAAAGACGATCATTATGCCAGCGAATGTATAGAGGGCATTCACAATATTCATAATGCCGGAATGACATTACTGAATATCATCAATGATATACTGGATATTTCGAAAATTGAAGCAGGAAAATTTGAAATAATCCCTGTTGAATATGATTTGCCCAGCTTTATTAATGATACCGCTACTTTAAACATTGCCCGAATTGGAGATAAACCTATACAATTCATTTTAGATATAGATGAAAATCTGCCCAGCAGATTATATGGGGACGATCTGCGCATTAAGGAAATCTGTAATAACCTACTCAGTAATGCCTTCAAATATACTAAAGAAGGTACTGTAATTTTACGCATCCGCAGTAAAAATGATAAAACAGATAATAATATCTGGATCACCATATCTGTTCAGGATAGCGGTATCGGCATACACGAAGAGGATATTAAAAAGCTGTTCTCAGATTATAGCCAAGTAGATACCAGAAGCAACCGTAAAATTGAAGGTACCGGTTTAGGGTTAGCTTTAACAAAAAGAATTGTAGAAATGATGGGCGGTTCGATATCTGTTAGCAGTGAATATGGTGTAGGATCAACATTTACCGTACGATTTCTACAAAAATATATAGATGATAGGCCAATTGGGCCGGTAGTGGTAGAAAACCTGCAAAAATTACGCTATACCGATTCAAAACGCACAACCGGCATAACATTAACGCGCATGCACTTGCCCGACGCTAAAGTTCTTTTAGTAGATGATCTGCGTATCAATTTGGAAGTTGCCAAAGGCCTCATGAAGCCCTATGGCATGCAAATCGACTGTGTTTTAAGCGGCGCTGCGGCTATTGAAGCAGTTCGTGAGGGGAAAGTTCAATACTCCGCCATATTTATGGATCATATGATGCCCGGTATGGATGGTTTGGAAGCTACCAAAATAATTCGGGAGGATATTGGAACGGATTATGCCAAAAATGTACCAATCATTGTTCTGACCGCCAATGCAATTGCCGGAAACGAAAAAATGTTTTTATCTCAAGGGTTCCAGGCATTCTTATCTAAACCTATAGATGTTATGCGTTTAGACGGAGTAATCAAGCAATGGATACGGGATAAAAACTATCAAGCAAATGAAGATTCAAACAATACAGACCCGCAAATTGCTTCCCAACCTGCAGATATAAATATAGAAAAAGAAGCCGCAGCGGATGATTTAGGGAAAATCGGTGAACTGGATATAGATAGTGCGCTTGTAGCATTTGGCGATAAGGAAACTTTATTGAGCATATTAAGCATCTTTGTTGAAGACACGCCTCCACTACTCGATAAAATGCAAAATTTATATAAAGAAAACCTGCAAGATTACACAATAATTGCGCATGGCTTAAAAGGAAGCTTGCGCGGTATCTTTGCCACTGACTTGGGCAAGCAAGCAGAAAACCTGGAAAAAGCGGCAAAATCACACCAGTACGACTATATTGAAATGAATAATGAGACGTTCATCATTAATGTTAAAAAAATGCTGATAAAGCTTAAACGCCTGCTAGAGTTGAATAATGCTGATGCGTATCTGTAAATCAGCAAAAGCTAATACAAAACCAGGGGCAGGCGGCTATGCAATAACCGCAATATAAACACCGCTCTTTAACCCATACAATGCCGTGCTCAGAAAAGGAAAGAGCCTGTTGCGGACAGCGCTTAAGGCAAGCCCCGCACAAAGAGCAAGCCGGAGTTTTATCGAAAACCAACTTGCGTTTTCTAAGCTTGACCACAGCTTCCTCAGGCGCCTTCTTTCCTTCCATCCAAGCGATATTGGTATAAAGCTCTGCGGTATCCTGCATGCCTAAGGCTACCGCATGAGCTTCTTTTTGTGCAAAAGCCCAGGCAATAGACTTTTGTGCTTCTTCAATCAAAGCGCCGCCTCCTAAAGCTTTCATGGTATATATACCTTTTCCTAAAGCGCGCGCCCTAGCTAAAGCTTGGCCCATATCTGTCACAGAACCGCCGCGTATACCTAAACCGCGTACATTGAATAAAGCATGTATAATATCTATTTCCGGCATAGCGGCTGCCATACGTGCCGCCGATACATCATGTGTAGAGATGCCCACCGCCCCTATCAGGCCCATGGCTTTAGCTTCTAACAGATATTCAAGGGCCGGGAGATTATTCTTCAAGGTTGCGGCGTCACGCTGCTCATGCAGCAGGAATATCTCTATCTTATCCCTTTGCAAGGCAATTCTTGCCTCTTCCACCGCATATGCCATCTCTTGGGCAGTTTCGGCATAGCTTTTGCTGGCTATCACCAGTTCTTTTTGCCAACCCTTAAGCGCCTGAGCTATATAATCATAAGTCCGATAATACTGGGCTGTATCCACAAAATTAATACCCGCCATAAATGCTTCACGTAAAAGCGCCGCTCCTTTTGAGAGCGGCAAATTTGTTGCCAGCGGGCCTAAAGTTAGGGCGCCAAAACAAAGGCGCGAAACATGATAGCCGGTATTACCTAAAAGCTGATATTCCACAACTATTTAATATCCTTAACATAATAAGAAACAAGCTCTTCTATCAAATCGTCCCTTTCTACACGGCGTATCAAGCTGCGCGCCTGTTTATGACTGGTTATATAAGCAGGGTCGCCGGAAATAAGATACCCCACCAACTGATTTATGGGATTATAACCCTTTTCGCGCAAAGCGCCGTAAACAGCGCATAAAACGTCACTGGGGTTAAGTTCTTCGTCACGACGCACGTCGAAGCTCATAGTCTCTTCCATGTGCATTTCGGGCATATGCATGTTTTCTTCCATCAAGTACGCCTCCTTATTTGGGCCGCCATTAAATACCCGTTCATCACCATCTTGTTTATTCTGGCTTTGCTATAGGCAAAAGCAAGTAAGAGAGATGAAAATTACTAGCGGGTGGCAATTAGCAGAATTTAGACACGCCCATTTTTTCACTATCTTCCTCAACTGTTTTATTCGGTAAAGTGTCGCCATTTCCTTGTTAGAACAAATATAATATTCAGCAAAGCAAAAGCGCCGCTTATAAAAGCGGTTAAAGCATATTCATTGAGTTTAACCAGCTCCATTATATTATCTGGCAAATAACTAGGCCCTGGTAAAACAGTATTATTAATTATTATATGCACTAAACTTGCAAACCTTCCTCCCAATCCATAAGGAACCCATAGGTCAAAGGAAATGCCTTTGAGTAAAAATATACTCAATAACAAATCTGCTAATAAGATAACGCCTGCTATAGTAAAGAATTTTCGCTTAACACGCCGTTTATATTTTAGTTTAAGCAATTGATAGCTGTTGATGAATAGTATTGCCAGAATATAAATTGAGATCAATAATAACAGAATTTTATTTTTTAGGGTAATGCTTTCTACATAACTATCCAAATCAACTATATAATAATCCCGCTCATCTTTGCCTATAGTGTAGAGCCAGTTATTTATATTATAATAACCAAGCTTATTATAGTTTTGCGGCTGCAATAAAACACTGCTGATCACTTTTTCATTATAAGCCGGGGCAAAGGGCAAATAAGCGAGGCAATCAGCCTTTTCTACTTTTTTTTGTGCTGCCACGCCCACAATTGTATATGTACTTCCGTCAATATCCACATTTTTATCTAAAGCCGCCAAGCTGCCGAAAAGCTGCCAAGCCAAAGATTCGTTTATCACTATATCATGCTCATTTTCCTCTGCGTCGTCTATGGCATTACCCACAATAAAATGGGTATTATTAAGATAAAAACTAGGGCCGCCGGCATAAACAATTTTACAATGAATCTCCCAATTTTCATAAGAAATATAGCCGCTGCCTATATCCAGATACGAAAGCTTGGCCGGCTTATATGCTTCCTTAAGTTCTTCTAAGTCATCTGGGCTAAAAAAATATTTTTGCCCATGAAGCATCGGGGCAATATAAAATACTTCTTTAGCTATATATTTTTCCGCCGCCGAACTTATAATAAAACCGCTAAGCAATGCCGTAAGCAACACGGCTATATTAAGCCAACCATAAACCGCTAGCTTATCGATTCTTTTCTTATCTGATCTCAACTAAATCACTTCCACCCACTATTCTCACTCTATCTCCTTCGAAAATAGGTTTGTCACTATTAACTATTACAGCGATCTTCTCTTCGCTTGTAGAAAAAAGCCAGATTGCCGCAGTATAATTATTTTGGGCTTGCACCCAAATATCTAATCTTTTGGTATGGTATTCATAGCCAAATGAACCTTTAACCCTTTCGGCATATAATATATATTCTCGATTTGCATCAGTTCTAACTGCGCTTAGGGGTATTATGGCTTTATACAGCTCTGAGGTATCATGCACCATAATCTCCGCAGTTTCGCCTCCGCTAACTCCCTCAGCCGCAAAACGCACTTCCGCTTGTAAGCGGCCTTCTTCCATAATTAAGCGCTTTATTACGCCGGGTATATTATAGATATTGCGGCTTCTTATGCTCAGTGTAACATCATCGCCCAGTTTTAAATAGTCTACATTGGCGGGTAAGAGTATGTTTGCTTTAAAATTCTTTTCACTAACTCCTATTTTCATTACCTGCTCATTTTGATTGATATAAGCCCCGGTTTCAATATTTGCGCCAATCTCTCTTATCACGCCGCTTTGTTGCGCCATTGCCGTTATCTTTCCTTTAACGCCTTCATTAAGCTGCAATTCGTATTCTTCTATTTGATACTGAAGATCCCTGACTTTTTTTTCCAATTCCTGCACATCGTTTTGCTTTTTTTGAGATTGTTGTTGATACTGCAATTGCAGATTATTAAAAACGGCCTGCTTATCGTCAAGATCTTTTTTTGGTATAGCGCCTACCGCATAGAGCGCTATTGCGTCTTCTACATCTTTTTGCGCGGTTTGCAGCAAAAGACGCGTCTTTTCTATCTCTTTATCATATTCGGCGCCGCCTACACGCAATTCTTGCAAACCAGTTTGCGCATAAACTTTATCTTCTCGGGCTCTTTCCAACCATAATCGCAGCATATCTGCATCCAGTTTATCATCCGCGCTTATGTTATACAGTATGTTACCTGCATTTACTATCTCGCCCTCAGTAACCAGTAATTCTATTTTGCCGGCTATATCTGCATAATAAACATCCTTGGCAACAAAATCCACTATTCCCCGTCCAGTAGCAGTCCTGATAATAGCCCCTTCTCTGGGGTATTCAACTACCACGCCGGGCAAATTAAAAGTATAGATTGTATGAGAAAATAAAGTTAGAAACAGCAATACGCCCACAAATATGGCGCTAATTTTCAGTATCAGTTTTTTATATGCATCCATGATCCCACCCCTACTTGATTCCGGAAAGCTGTATGCCTTCCACCATATTTTCCTGCCCAAACAGAAAAATCAACACTGTGGGCAGCATATAGAAACAAGAGGCAGCGAACACCATATCCAGCCCACTTTCGGCAAAACGGGAAAGATAAGCCGATAATGGTTCATAAGAGGCCTCTTTAATAAAGACTATAGCCTGATCCACGAGGTTCCAATACTCCACAAAAGTCAAAATGAGCAAAGCGGCGGCGGCGGCTTTAATTAGAGGGGCTATAATATAGGAAAGTATTTGCAGGTGATTTGCCCCATCTACTTTTGCCGCTTCAATATAGTCTTTGGGCAGTCCTTTTAAGTATTGCCGCATCAAAAACACCCCAAAGGGATTAAAAATACCCGGTAAAATGATGGCAAGATAACTCTCCTTAATACCCAAAAAGCCCGCCATAATATAATTGGGAACCAATACTACCTGCAATGGCATGAGCATGACCACAATATAAACAAAAAACAGCGCTTCTTTATACTTAAATTTACTAAGTTCAAAAGCATAGGCGCCCGGTAAAGATACCAGTAATTGCCCTACAACAATAGGCAAGGTGATTTTTAATGAATTCCAAAACAAACCCAAGTAAAGCGGCGAAGAAAACAGCAGTTTAAAGTATTGCTTAAAGCTGACAAACCCGGGTATTAAGCTCATTTCCACAAAATGCAGGGGTCCGGCGGTATCAAAACCATTAGCTGCCATAACTGTACTGGAGTAGCGGTTGTATATCTCGAAAGGGCTCATAAAAGAATTGACCACTGTGATAATGATGGGAAACAAGAAAAAGCCGGATAACAGCAAGAGTATTGCATATATGATCTTATTTATAGCTTTACCGCGCATGACTGGGCCTCCGCTAGTTTACTTTAAACTTTCCGCGTGTTTATTCTGCAGGCGATAAATCAATAAAACCAGGATGATGATAAACACCGCCAGTACATAAGCTGCCGAGGAAAGCTTTTGATAGTTAATGGCGGAAAATTGATTGTTCATATAATGCTGTAACATATAAATAGATTGATGAGGGTAAGCCCCGCAGATCAAATAAATCTCTTTAAAAGATTTGAAAGAATTGATGATGGACATTATAAATACCAAAAAAGCTGTGGGGGCGATATATACTATAGTGATGCGAAAAAATTTACTGATTGCTCCGGCGCCCTCCACCTCGGCGCACTCATAATACTCTTTTGGTATAGCCTTAAGCCCCGCCAAAAACAATATCATATTAAAGCCGGCGTTTTTCCAGAGGAATACCAGAGTAATTAAAGTGCGGCTAAGATCGGTATCCAGCCAGTTGACCGGTGAATCGGCAAAAAAGGCGCCATTGATCAATCCATTGATGCCGAAAACGCTTTTCCAAAAATGAGCTACCGAACCGGAGGGTATAACTAAGGGCAGTAAAAATATCAACCCGAACAGATTTTTTAGTTTTCCCGCCTTATGCAGCAATAAAGCCAAAATCAGCGGGAAGATCATATTAAGCGGCACACAAATAGCCATAAATATGCCGGTATTCTTTAAGCCCAGCGTAAATGCCCCGCTGGTGAAAAGTTCAACAAAATTTTTCAAGCCTACAAAATTTTTTGTTATATTATTATCTATCAAAGTATAGTAAAAGGAGAGTAAAAAAGGCATAATATAAAAGACCAGCAACCCCATAAACCCCGGCAGCGCTAACAGCAGCAATATTCCTTCGTCTTTTAAATTAAGGCTTTTTATCATCGCGTTTGCTCCAGGTTGGTCATTGACTAGCAACTTACCCAGCAACAACTTTTAAAACAACAAAAAGTTTGGAGATGAAAATGGTTATTCGATATTGCAAAAGTCCAGCTGATCGCGGAGCCATTCTATATCTTCATCCGGTACATTGATATTTGGCGTAATACGCAGTTCCTGTAAAAAATACAGTTCATTCAGAGAGCGGAAGTTTTCCAGCTTTGCCTGGGTTTGTTCTAGGGTCAATATTTCTAAATTCACAATAAGGGCCAGCTGGGCTACATCGAGGCTGTTTACTTTTTGATATTTCATTTGCAATGTACGCAGTGAAGTACTACCGGCTAAAACAGATACATCGTCGATTTGAGTGCCAATGAGATTCAGTGTTTCCAGGTGATCAAAACTCGCCAGTTGCCTCAAACCTTCTAAACTAGTTAAAGGGTTATAATTAAGCGTTAAATTAAGCACATTATTAAAGCCGCTTAACCACTCTAAACTGGAAAGGCAATTACCCGCAACACTCAGCATAACTACCTGATCAAAACCGCTTAAAGCAGACATGTCTTCTATATTATTATAATCTAATGATAATAACTTCAATTGCTTAAGAGATGCTAAAGCCCTTACATCTTTAAAAGCACAATCCCATAAACTTATATCTTCCAAATTTGCTAAAGCAGATAAACCAGATAAATCGGTTAAATCATTTTTAAAAATATATAAGCCATTAAGATTACGAAAATTGGCAAAATCTGCCAAACTGGCAATAGAACCGCGGTTATATTCTATTCCCTCTATCTCATAAGTGCCATCCTTATACATATTTCCACGGCCGTCGCTCACATGTACATTTATGTCTTTTCCCTCTTTTAAAGTAAAATAACCGCCTTCGAGGTTGAAAAAGAGATGGCTCTCTCCATATAATTCTATATACTTGATATGATCCAGCTCTTCCCGATAAATAATTCCTTGCGGCTTACCTAGCTCTTGCCGCACCAAGGCTTCTAAAGCCGGTTCTACCCATTTAATAGCAACATCGCCAACAAATTCGGCAGCGGGCATAGTATTATGGCAGGCAGTGAGGTAGAGCAAAGTGGTTATAATAAGGGCTGAGCAGAGCAGTTGTTTTTTCATACGCAATAGCCTCCTTTTATCTTACGGCGTTTTAATTATATGTTATAAGCTCCTAAAATGCAAATAAATCCTCTGCGCTATTTTTTTTCTTACCTGCCCAACCGGGGAGCTATAAATGACGGAGCCAAGCAAACTAAAATACCAACAATTATTATCAAAATAAAAAAAGCATAAACTACTATGAAAACTCTGTATAATTTGATATAATACTGTTTGCAGAAAAAAATTTAAAATAAGTAGTTAGGAGGGTTTAGTTAATAATAAAATCATCTGATTTGAATATAATTATAATGATTAATATTGTTAAAATTTTGTTTCTTTAAATTATAACATATACTTTTTAGCCAACTCTCAGTCTTTGATATAGTATTGTAAAAATGACCCCCTCATCAGAAAGGAGTATGGAAGCGTATGCTAAAAAATTATAAATTACAGGTTATTTTATTACTGGTCATTGCCATGTTGTTTATAGGAGTATTGAATAGACCGCTGATTGCCCATGCTGAAAAAGAGCCGGCTGTTAATGATATTATTCCTAATCACTTAACAGAAGACGAGTGCGCAATTATTTGGGAAGAGGATTGTATCCAAGATGAATATTTAAGCGAAGATGAGCAAAACAAGCTCGATCTCACACATAGTGAAAACGATGAAAGTGCATTTGCGGAAGATAACGAAGGCTACCGAGAACAAGATACTTTCTGTGATGAGCCTTTAGGCTATCAATTGGATGATTTATTTACAGATGAAGAGCCGGAAGTATTTGAGGATTGTGATGAACCGGCAGAGGAAGAACAAGTTTTTGACCTCGCCGGTGTTTTTGCGTTTGAGAGTAATATCTTAAGTATTGAAAATTCCCTAACTGCCGTAAATATCAATACCAATATCCAAGACGCCATTAACAGTGCGCAATCTGGCGATATTATTACCGTTGATGGATTAAAGACGAATGAAAACGCGGAAATAACGCTTAATATACCGGAAGACGTTACGGTAGAGTGGAACGCCATATCCAAAAATTTATCTTTTGCTATTGATGGCGGCGGAACTTTCGAGGTAGCCGCGGAAGGAATAATTGAGGTAAATGATACCGCTATTAGAGTTGCCGCCGGTAATGTTATTGTATCCGGAGGAAAAGTTTTGGCCAGTGGAGATTATAATAGCGCTATTGAAGTGATAAAAGGTAATGTCCTAGTAAGCGGCGGGCAGGTTTCCATCAGTATGGATTACTGCCATTATTGCTATGCTATTTGTGTGGGCGAGGTTTTTACAAGCGGTGCTACGGGAACGGTAAGTATATTAGGAGGTCATGTATCCGCCACTTGCGCATATTTTGGCGAATGCTCTGCTATTTCACTTGCCAATGGCGGTTTGGCAGCATACCTTGCGGGCACATGCAGCGGTGGTTTAGAGGTTTTTGGTACGGGTATTATTGTTGAAGTCGAAGCGCTGGACATACCTTCTACATATGGCGGAACAGCCAACGGCCTTACACATAAAGCCGGCGATGTTATAACTAATGTGAAATGGAACATCTCCGCAACCAAGCCTGTAATTAGTTTTCTTAGTGGAACCTTTACTATAGAATGGGGCATATCGGGCGGCTCATTGCCTACGTCTGATGGTAAAGGGGTGAGAATTAAGGAGACAGGTTCATTATTCCAGACTGTAAACGAGGCTATTACTGCGGCAGGCATAGCCGGCTTAAGTATATTCACTCTGGAAATCATCGGCGATACAACAGAAACAAGTGATGTTATCGTCACAGCTAATATAACTATAGTTGGGGACGAGGGCGAGCATTGCCTTACCTTATCCAGCCCAATTTTAGTAAAGGAGGGCGGGCAGCTTAATCTTGGTAATGGTTCGGATACTAACCATCTGACCATTTTAGGCTCGGTGAATGTAACAAACGGAAATATCGATTGCAAAAATGGCATAACAATTCGCAGTGGCAACTATGCCTTGAATTTAAGCGGCATCAATGCCGGGGGAACTATAAGTGGCGGGCGTTTTGAAGGCAAAACCGCCATAAATATAGAAAAAGGCGCAAAACTAAGCCAAATCAGCGATGGTGTGTTCACCGGCAAACAAGACACTATTCATCTAACTGATGCCGGCACAAGGATAGATTTAATATCCGGCGGTATTTTCTATCAAACAGACGCCGCAATTACCTTACATGGCCATGTTCTTTTTGTACAAAATGATTCTCAAATAGGAAAAATATCCGGCGGCTATTTTGAGGCTACTAAAAACTGCGTTTTAGTTGTTATCCGCAGTGGTTGGGTCGAAGAAATATCGAATGGCATATTTGTAGTTAACCGGGTGGGTAGTTTTGCCAATGATGACAGAAATGCAGTGGTGTGGATAGAATCTGAAAATAATAGAACCGGTATTGGTACGATTTCCGGGGGTAATTATAGCGGAGGATATTTTGGGGTATTAGTTATTAACAGATATTCTCCGGGCGCTTTAATAGAGAAAATTAACGGCGGCGTTTTTATGGGTATAATTGGCCTGCAAAATGACGTGAATTGCTATATAGATGAAATATCCGGCGGACAATTTATTGGCTCGCAAGGTATTATGAACGCCGGCAATATCGGGAAGATCGGCGGTGAAGTAGAAATTTATGGTTCAAGCTCATATGGCATCTATAATTACCGCTACTCTCAGATTGATGAAATCGCAGGCGGACTAATAGTTTCAGAAAAGGAAAATGGTATAGCAAATTCCGGAACAATCAAACTCATTTCCGGGGGTATGATTATTGGCTATTTTAGCGCAATAAGCTGCACAGGAATAAATCCAGGCAGGCTGGAAACAATTTCGAACGGTGTTTTTTGGGGCAAAAATTCTCCGGCGATCAGCATAAACTATGAGCTGCAACTTGAGCCTGGTTTAAACACTCTCAAGGGATTGGGCCGTTACTGGGGTAAAAATGGCGTGATCTTCAACAATGAAAGCTTGGTAGTTTATCCAGATCATGCGCGTACAAGCGCCAAATATAAAATGAGCAGCGCAACAGAACCTGTAACTGGCATCAATGATGTCGAGTTTAAATACTTAATGTTTGACGCCCCGGTAAGTTTTAAATCTGTTACTGTAAATAACAGCTATGCGGATATCAGCGGCGCAGGTGTTTATGAAGCGGGCAATAATGTCGTCATCAACGCCGGCCTGCGCAACGGCTACGATTTTGCCGGCTGGAGAACAGATGACGGCGTGGTCTTTGACGATATGAGCAGCCTAACAACCAGTTTCACGATGCCGGCTATTGATGTTACAGTCTGGGCCATCTGGACGCAAATGCCCGGCTTTTGGATAGTATCTGTAGAAAACAGCTATGCGGATTACAGTGGTGCCGGCAGCTACCATGCAGGAGAATTAGTTACAGTTCATGCAGGTAATCACTATGGTTATGCTTTTAGCGGCTGGAGAACAGATGACAGCATGCCTTTTGATGGTGAGAACAGCAAAACCATAAGTTTTACTATGCCGAATGAAAATATTATGATCTCGGCTATTTGGTCGAGAATGCCCGGTTTTAATATTGTGACAGTAGAAAACAGTTATACGGAAAATAACGGCGCAGGCGGCTATTTAGAAGGTATGACCGTCACCATCACCGCAGGCAGCCGCAGGGGTTACGACTTTGTAGGCTGGAAAACAGCAGACGATGTAATCTTAGACGATATGAGCAGCCAAACCACCAGTTTCACGATGCCGGCTTTTGATGTTACCATCTCGGCCATCTGGACGCAATTGCCCGGCTTTTGGATAGTATCCGTACAAAACAGTTATGCAGAAAACAGCGGTGCAGGCGGTTATTTAGAAGGTATGACCGTCACCGTCGACGCAGGCAGCCGTAGTGGCTACGATTTTGCCGGCTGGATAATAGATAACGGCGTAGTTTTGGCCAACACAAATAACCAAAGCACAACTTTCACGATGCCGGCTCATAATGTTACGATTTCGGCAAACTGGTATTATAATGGAGCTGATAGCAGCGGAAATGATAAAAACGGCGATGATAGAAACAGAGACGAAAATCTTAATATTTTACCGATCATAGCGCAGCCTACAGTAACTCCTGTTGAACCGCAAATAGAGCCTCTAATAGAAGAGACGCCAGAATCTCTAATAGAACCGACAATTGAGCTGCCAGATCCGCCCAAACCCGCCAACGGTGGTAATTTGATTCCGGGCGATAACGGAAGATATATAGAAATATCTAATGACGGTATTCCGAAAGGCGAATGGCATTGGGATGAAGAATTAGGAGTATGGATATTTGATGAATACGCGCCACTGGGAGGTTTTCCTCAGACCGGTAGGACAAGCTCGTCTGTGCTATTTTATTATCTTTTGGGGCTTTCTTTAGCCGGTATAGCAATATTATTTAGGGCGCCTCTAAAAACTAGCTTTACAACTCTGCCAAATTAGCGCAACTATCATTTTCTCGTCATTGCGGCCTTCGCGCCGCA
>JGI24705J35276_12238331_pt1 | contig 19442 bp, 8 predicted proteins | sample TergutNt197P4_FD_35276 | JGI IMG/M metagenome (IMG submission 35276) | reverse complement strand
TATGATTATGGCACTATGAGCGGCTCGGTAACCTCTATGGGACATGGTTATTGGTCGCTTATGTCTTATGGCAGCTGGGGTAAAAAAACCGCTGCCGAAGCAATGGGTACTACACCAAGCTACCCCGATGCATATAATCTTTTCAAATATGGGTTTGTAACTCCCGGCACATTAGATAATAGCGAAAATGCTGTTTTAAATGCGCCTCTAGATATTTATCTATTAAGATCAGCTACTAACGTCAATCAATACTTTCTTATTCAACCACGAAAATATGGAACAACCGATAATTATGACCGCGGCGCTTTTTATAGAATCGATAACAGCGCCAATTCAAGCCGCGGCGGCTTACTGATTTTTCATGTGGATGAAAGTGTGCCTCTGGTTAGAATAAACGATAAACCCGGCCATTATCGCGTAGCTATTGAGGAAGCTCATGGCGGAGAACAAAAACTGCAGCAAACCCTCAACAAAGATTATGGAGATTTAAACGATTTATGGGGGCCAAATAAAAAAGAGTTTTCTCCAACCAGCGACCCTTCTACTGGCTTATACAGCGCTTTTACCTATAACATGCTTGCCCCAAGTCAGGATACCCCTTCCGGCTTACAATTATCTGGCATAACTTGGAACAGCAGTTCCGGAAACAGCGCTTTTACGATGAACACAACACTGGCAACAATAAGTGGCAAAATTGCCAGCTATAACCCGGGTGTTCTCACCACTATACAGCTCAAAAAAAATGAGACGGTTGCTTATAGTACATTTATCCAAGCTACCAGTGGTTATGGCCAAATTGAGCAAAGCTTTAGTATTGCCGGTGTTGTCCCCGATACATACGATTTAACTATCATCAAAGCTGCTCATACTAAATTCACCATAAAGAACTTAATCGTAACCAGTCAAAATTTAAACCTAACTTCAGACAAACGCCCTGAAATACAGCTTATGAACTTACGCTGTGGAGATATCAACGGCGATGGCATAATCAATAATGACGACCTGATTATTCTATGGAATACTGCCAATTATAATAAAATCAGCGCACTTGCCACAAATAAAGCTTGTGATTTAAATGGTGACGGTGTGGTCAATAATCTTGATTTAACCATTCTTTGGCAAACATATAATTACAATAGAGGCGAAATCATTATAGACTATTGATTCAGTTATAAGATAACCGGAATAGAGTTGGATTGACATTGATAAATTTCTACGTTACAATTTTACTATGCAAAAAACAACATGTGAACTTTGTCCGCGCAAATGCTACAGATCGGAAAGTAACCCTGGTTTCTGCGGTGCTAAAGAATGGGCGCAAGTGGCATTAAGTCTGTTGCATTTCTGGGAAGAACCGCCTATTAGTGGAACAAAAGGCTCTGGAACAGTGTTTTTTTCCGGCTGTAATTTGCGTTGCGTTTATTGCCAAAATCATCTTATAAGCGTACCAAAAAAAAACAAAAATGCTACAATAAAAACCTTCAGCCAGGAAATAAAGCCTGCAGATTTGTCGCAAATTTTTTTTGATTTAGCCGCCCAAGGCGCGCATAATATTAATTTAGTAACCCCCACCCCGCATATCCATCAAATACGCCAAGCCCTTATAATCGCCAAACAAGCCGGCTTAACTTTACCTGTGATATACAATAGCTCAGCATACGAAAATGTAGCGGCCTTACGCTCCTTAGATGGTTTGATAGATGTTTATTTGCCGGATTTAAAATATATAAATGAAGCTGTGGCAATTAATTATTCACAAGCACCCGGTTATTGGCCAACAGCTAGCAGGGCGGTTTTGGAAATGGCCAGGCAAGTTAATGCAATAACAAATAAGAGCTTTATCCTTGATGAACAGGGATTATTAAAAAAAGGGCTGCTTATTAGGCATTTAATATTACCTGGCTTAAGAAAAGATTCCATGCTGATTTTAGATTGGATAGCTAATAACCTGCCCAAAGATACTCCGGTCAGCTTGCTGGCGCAATATTTTCCCACCCATCAAGCCCATCTTTATCAGCAAATAAACCGAAAAATTACAGCTTTTGAATACAATTCCATTATAGAGCACTTTTTTTCCTGCGGCCTGACTACAGGCTATATGCAAAAAAGAGAGGCGGCGCAACATAATTATGTTCCGGATTTTTCTTCACAATAACATAGGGCGGACTAAGCCCGCCCTATGCTATAATAATAAAAGAAGTAATTAATAAAGATTTTTTGTAGATATCAAATTGAAAAGGCAGGCGAAAAAATATGAAAAAGAAATCTTTCACTATTAAAAGCTGTTTGGCATTAATACTAGCCTTTGCATTACTGCTGGGCATTGGGGGCACAGCTTTTTCCGCCGAATATGGCGGTTTGCAAAATACTAACCCTCCCGATATTGATCCCGCAGCTACCTTTATGCCGGGAGAGGTTTTAGCGCCTGCCAATTCTTTGGAGCATGCTCTTAAAATTGCGGCTGCCTACGATCTGGAGCTTAAATCCTATGCCTATGGCATAGCGGTATTGGCTGCGCCGGATGCTAAAGCAGCGGTGGCGCAAAGCGTATTGGAGCAAAGCATTTCCGCACAAAGTATTTCTGATCATAGCGTGCCGGATCAGCATGAAAACCCCTTGCCGCTCTTGGGTTTAAATAGAATTTATCATACTTATGAGATTGCCCCAAACTACACAAATTCGTCGGATGCTTACCTAAGTTATACCGCCTTCATTGATCCCTATAAATATTTGGAAGAAAGGCATGACGCATTTACTCGCCCTGTTTATGAGACAAGGGGCAACTTACCGCATACTCCGCTTCTTGCGTCACAACAGTGGCATCGCGCCGAAATAGATATAGATCGTGCTTGGCTTTACTCACAAGGGAAAAACACCGTTGTAGCAGTGATCGATACGGGAATAGATATTAACCACCCCGCTTTTACCGGGCGTATTTCTGCTAAATCTTATAATACTGTAACAGATAGAGTTGGGTTAGTACATATACAGGATGATTATGGACATGGCACCCATGTAGCTGGCATTATCGCAGCCTCTCTAGATAAAGTGGCCAATACCAGCGGCGTAGCGCCTGAGGCGGAACTGCTGATAATCAAAGCTAATGACAGCGGCATCGGATGGTTTTTCTCGGAAGATTTATATCGTGCTATCAATTATGCGGCTGCAAACGGTGCGGATATTATTAATATGAGCCTTGGCAGAAATTATAGCAACGGTTACGGCGCCGATGCCATTGAACAGCAAATAATTGCCAATGCTGTTGCTCAAGGCGTAACTGTAGTGTGCGCGGCCGGCAATGACTCTAACGACCATGCGGGGTTCCCGGCGGCGTATCCCGAATGTATTGCCGTTTCCGCTACCACACAGGGGTATCTGTTCGAGAGCTCTTATTCCAATTACGGTTTGGAAATCGACCTTGCCGCACCCGGAACGGATATATATTCCACATTAATGGGCGGAGGTTATGGTAATATGAGCGGTACTTCTATGGCTTCGCCTTGTGTGGCAGGCGTAGCCGCATTAATCCGCTCGCTGCATCCATCTTATACACCACAACAAGTTCGCATGGCCCTGTGTCAGACAGCACGGGACGCAGGTGATGTTGGCTATGATGAATATTTTGGTTATGGTATTGTGAATGCCCTAGCTGCATCTATGGGGCAGGAGGCGCTCTATAGCATTACCTACGATTTCAATGATGGCGTACGACAACCGGTAGTTGTAAGAGTAATACCTAGCTATACCCTTATTGAGCCTTATACTCCGCAAAGAGCCGGCTATGCCTTTGAGGGCTGGTTTTTAAGCAGCGGCTATAGCGAGTATAATTTTTCCTTAGCACCGCCCAATAACCTTAGGCTGGTGGCTCACTGGAGTGAAGCAAAAGCCGGTATGTATATTATTGAATTTCCCGATATTAATTTTCGCCGGGCTGTGCTGCGCTTACTAAATAGTCAAGATGGGGGCCGCCGTACAGAAAGCAGCTATGTTGTAAATGACTTAAGTAAACTGGCATCTATAGATTATCTGAGTATGGGGAGCATGGTTATTCATGATATGACCGGCTTAAAATACTTCAGCGGCTTGCTTTTTTTGGGGTGTCCCTCAAACTATCTGAGCGAATTGGATGTATCGGGACTTAAAAAACTGGAATCTTTATATTGTTTCAATAATCAATTGACAAAGCTAGATTTGTCTAAAAACAGCTCGCTTACTAATTTGATTTGTTACAATAATAACCTGAGAACTTTGGATACAACAAATTGCCCTCTGCTTTGGGAATTGTATTGTAATAGCAATCAATTGGAAACTTTAAAAGTATCTGGCAGTTTAGCTTTGGAGATTCTTGTCTGTTTTGATAACAATCTGAATACGCTGGATTTGTCGAAAAACATGGCGCTGATGGACTTAGAATGCAGCAATAACCCGCTGGGCACAATTAATGTATCTAATAATAGAGCACTTTCATATTTTATGTGCTATAATACCCAGCTTAATGCTTTAGATGTCTCTAATAATCCCCAGCTTACAGTTTTGTGGTGCGACAACAATAATATAACCTCTTTAGATTGCAAAAATAATACTGCTCTGGAGTCGATAGTTTGTTCATATAACCAGTTAGAAACGCTGAATATATCAAATAATCCCCAGCTCATGAACTTATATTGCCTGCAAAATCAACTTTCTACACTGGATGTATCGCAAAACACCTCCCTGATAGCTTTAGAATGTGCAGATAATCGGCTTACCGCAATAAATGTATCTAATAATCCCGAACTGGTAGTCTTTTCTTGTGGAGGAAATAGATTGACTTCTATTGATGTATCGAAAAATAAAGCGTTGAGCAGCTTGTGGTGCCGCGACAACCCCTTGGATACGCTGGATATTTCACAAAACCCTTTGCTGACACTTTTAAGTTGCTATAACTGCCGGTTAAACGAGCTGGATACAATTAACAACCCTCTGTTAGAGCTATTCTGGTGTTCCGATAACTTACTGACCAGATTAAGTGTAATGAACCAAAAACAATTAAGTCAACTTGATTGCTCCGGCAATTATATAAGCTCTCTTGAAAAAGTAAACGGCTGGCAAGAAAGCCCTTTGCTATTTTTAGACAGTTCCTTTATATTCTATCCTCAGCTTAGCGGCGAACCTCCCAGTGGTAAAGATATTACTTCTTCTTTTATTGACCCCGGTTTTCTGGCGGCTATTCGAGAGATACTCGATAAACCTCTCGGTGCTATTTTGGATTATGATGTAGCGTGGATACGGGTATTAAATGTAGATGCTTGGAGTATTCCCTATACTATCACCAGTTTAGCGGGTATAGAACATTTTAAATCACTGGTTCAACTTAATTGCTCATATCAGGAACTTAAAGAATTGAATCTTAAGCAAAACGGCATCTTGGTTGAATTAGATTGCACCAATAATCAACTTAGTACACTTGATTTGTCACATAATACCGTTTTAGCGAGATTATTCTGTGGCGATAATCAACTGAAAACACTCGCTTTAGTACAGAATAAAGCTTTGGTTGTATTAAGTTGTTATAACAACCTCCTCACAACCCTGAATGTAACAGCCAATTCCTTTTTACAGTATTTGAATTGTAGCGACAATCCCTTAGAAACACTGGATGTATCTCAAAACAAAGAGCTTTATATTCTGTCTTGTGTTAACTGTAGTCTAAGTGTATTAGATGTATCTTCTAATACTGCACTTGAAAGTTTGTATTGCAACGATAATCAATTGAATTCGCTGAATGTATCGCAAAATAGCGCATTAATGTGGTTGTCTTGTTGGAACAACCAATTATCCTCTCTGGATATCTTAGAAAACACCGCTTTGAAAGAATTAGATTGTAGCAATAATCAACTTCGCGAGCTAGATGTATCGAAAAACACAGGCTTTTATATGCTAAAATGCGCCGACAATCAACTGGCGCTGTTAGATATATCGAAAAATACCGGACTTATTTCTTTGGATTGCAGTAATAATAGTCTTACTGTATTAGATGTATCTAAAAACATCAAGATACAGTTCCTAGTCTGTTCATGGAATCAATTGACTGAATTGAATGTAACAGCTAATCCAGTTTTAGATTTTTTAAACTGCAGTTTCAATAGACTTACTTCACTTAATGTAGTAAATAATTCACAATTACATTATTTGATATGTGCTGTTAACCAGCTTTCTGAACTAGATATAACTGGAAATTCGATTTTATATTTTTTGGATTGCGATAATAACCGGCTGTCTACTCTGAATTTAAATAATAACCCACTTTTGAATTATTTGAATTGCAGCAATAACCGGCTGACTACTCTGAATTTAACTAATAACCCGCTTTTGGATTATTTGGATTGTGGCAATAACCGGCTGTCTACTCTGAATTTAACTAATAACCCGCTTTTGGATTATTTGAATTGTTACAATAACCGGCTTTCTTCAATGGATGTTTCAAATAATACTGCGCTATTGTATTTACATTGTGGAAATAATCAGCTGACCATATTGGACATAGAATCGAATCCATATTTAACAAGCTTGGATTGCAATAACAATAAACTCTTAAGTTTGAATTTTATGAAAAACCCTGCTCTTACCCGTGTGGATTGTGGCAATAATCTGCTATCTTCACTGAATGTATATGGGAATCCTTCTCTTGAGTATTTATTTTGCGGCAAGAATCAAATAACAATGCTAGATGTGTCAAAGAATAGTGCTTTAATGGAGTTGTTTTGTTGGGAGAACCACCTAAGCGCACTGGAATTAATGGCTAATCCTTTATTGTTTTCTTTGGATTGCAGTGAAAATCTACTCAGCGAACTGAATATTTCTAATAATCAAGCGCTTAAATATTTATACTGCAGCAATAATCTAATTACAAATCTGGATCTCTCAAATAATCCTAAACTTACCTATCTTTCCTGTGCTCATAATCAACTAACAAAATTAGAACTTTCAATAAATACTGCCTTAGAAAGCATTTTTTGCTACAATAATAATCTGACTTCTTTAGATATCTCGCAAAATACCACTCTATTGCAACTCGATTGTACTTATAACCGCATAAAATCTCCCGCCGATGTTTATGGCTGGCAAAAACTAGGTCTGGTTATGGGGGATACTTTTGCGTTTTACCCTCAAAAATCCGGCGCTAGTATTGAAGGTGTGATCAAAAGCTATGACCCTGCAAAAACTGCTACCATACAACTTATAGAGAATGGAAAACCTGCTTATACTATATACACAGATTATCAAAAAGGCATTGGGCAAGTAGAGCAACGCTTTATCTTTAAAGATGTTGCCTCCGGCACATATGATCTGCTCATCACCAAAGACGCTCATACCAATTTTACAGTTAAGAATATAATCGTAAAAGAAACTAACCTTGATCTAACTTTAGACCACCGCCCCGAGGTACAACTGATGACCTTGCGTTGCGGAGATATTAACGGCGATGGTATAATCAATATGAGTGACTTGATGATACTATGGAGCCTAGCCAACTATAACAAAAAAACCGACGAATCAATTAATAAGCTTTGCGATTTAAACGGCGACGGGCTTATCAATAATCTCGATTTGACTATACTATGGCTGCCCTATAATTATAACCGTGGCGAAATAGAAATTGAGTATCTTAACTGAACTAGAAAAATAGATGCTTAGTACTAAGAATACTGCAAATATCGTAATGCAGGTAAAGTAGTTATTTTTCTAAAACACAATCCACTTATAACTATCTCTTAAATGATAAATTCGCTAACCGTGCAAATAATGAAAATCATGCAAAAACATTGGTTTGTGTATGATTTTCATTATTTGCTTTTACTTTTTCTAAGTTGTATAATAGAATTATCGGAGATAGATGCCCAGAAAATGGTTAAAATTTGGCTTAGTCCAGAAAGGAGAGAGTTATATGTTCTATAATAAATTACTTATGCACAATGAAACCTTTACTTCAAAAAGGTGCAGAAAAACACTTGTCGGTCTTATTGTTATTATTCTATTTGTAATGCTAATTTTCTCCACCGGAATTATTAATGCCGCTGCTTCTGCAATAGAAACAGAACAAGAAATCCATAACGGTTTGAGCGAAATTGCTAAGCGCCTAGATTACCACACCTCTAAACCTTTCGATCTATATTCACTTTTACCCTCAGATCAAGCTGGCTTGGATAGTCAGTATTATGACGGGTTTAAAAGTCAAACCGAATCATTACACTTCATGGATGAAGCTTATGGTACGCATATTTGGCGATTAACATTCGACCCCTGGGGCAACTATGAGAACCGCAGTGACGGCTACGCAAATATGTGGAGCGCAGATGGCTCTATGATCACCTTTTACTCCGATCGCTTATGGCAAAACGATCTAGGCGGTGCTGTAGCCGCTACTTTTGCAAGCACCACTAAATCAAGCTGGCAAAGCCGTTTTATAATGTCTGCAGATGGAGGCGCTATAACAAAGCTTCCTTATCCCGCGTCGATAGGCAGCAGCTTAGGGGCTTATTCTTCAGGGGTCAATCAACCGGTAACATGGGATACAATTAATCCAAAACAATTCTATCAGATATATATCAGTGACATAGGCGGAGTAAGAAAATACGCACTTTATAGAGTAAATGTACAAAACCCCGCCAGCCCAATATATACCAAGCTGGTCGATGATTTGAACGTTTATGCTCCTACCAGGCTGAACAGCAATACAAACTATCAGAGAATCAATAAATTAATGTCTGGCTTTACCGCAGATGGCAGGCTGTTTATTTATGATGGCGAATCCTGGAGCACTGATTTCCAAAACCCGGAGAACTGTCTGATGCTTTTTTCTCTGCAGGGCGTTCTTCAAGCGGAAAAGGAGAACGACATTGCTGTTACAGCTATCCCTGCTTATATACCAGGCGTTTCATACCCTTCATCCGGTCCAGCGCAAAACCCGGTCCGGATAAAAATGGTTTATGTACTACCCGGAACTAATGATGTAGTATTCGGCTACGGTATGACTAATCTCGATCTCAATGATGTAGTTTTTTGGGCTAAAGATGGCATCTTTGACGCTGCTCATGTGAACTTTATCACCAATTATGCAGCGCGAAATGCCACACCTCAATATGTAAAACAAGGGGAAGATGTGCTCGCCATGTATTTTTCGCCGGGCTTGCCCAGTGAATTTCCCAATTGGGATCATTATCAAAACAACGGGCTGCAATTGTTTTCGTTTCTTAACAATAGTTTAATAAAATCTATTATCCCCAGCCAGAATTATTTAGCAGGCCATTGCGGTATGTTTGGAGCAAATAACAGCGATATTATTGTTGCCGCTGTATCCGACCCTATTAATTGCGATACAAATGCCCGTGTTTCCCTTCCCACAACTTCCACTATTTATCAAGGAACTGTCCATGGCAATGGTATAGCTGTGCCTATTGTTAATACCTATTCATTTATAAATCGCTTTAATGTATCTCAATATGATAGCAGTTACGGCGGCAGAGTGGATCCTAATAATACTTACCCGCAACTTAGCCCCGACGGAACTAAGGTTCTTTTCCAATCTGGAATGTTAGGCAAATACGATCTGAATGACCCCGGCAAAAACCGCTTTACACATGGCACTGCCGCTCAGAACGATCTATGGAGCGCCGCTGCCAGCCAAGATCTCTATGTGGCAGTAGTCAGGCCGCCCGAGGCACCAGTTAATCTGCGCTATATTGGCAACAACCTTATTTGGGATGCTCCCACGCACTCGGCGGAAGCTAAAGGCTGGATAGTTTACGCTTCTTTAGATGAAGGCGCTACCTGGAAGAAAATTCACAACGGGGTGATACCCAAAAATCATTGCTCATGGCCTTTCACAGAGGTTAATGTCCTAGTTGGTGTGATTATGGAAGAAAACTGCGGCTTGCAAAGCGACAGGCTTTCTAATGTTATAAAAATTTCGCCGAATGGTAATTATAGCCAGACCGATATGATAGTAAGCGCCTTTAAAAATGATGCGCCCCAACCAATAGGCGAGCCAGAGATAATAAGAGTAGTAAACAACGTTACTTATGATTTCCCTAATTATTATAACCTTGATATCAAGCTACCCGTCTGTTTTGTAGAGATAGATTGGTCACATTACTCTCCGCTAGATGAAAGTGATATTTGGTATTACAATATATATTATAGCAACGAAGGACCGATAAAAGCGGGTATAGATACCACTACTGCCCGGCTGATAGCTTCTATTCCAGCAACTGAAGAAAAGCACTATATCGACTGGGGCGCCAATAATCAAGTATCCAACAACTTTCATTTCTATTTCATCACCGCAGTTGATCATCAAGGCAATGAATCATCTGTAGGCAGCAGAACTCCTTTGGCCCCTACCGAACTCAGGCAGATTGGGGCGACCATGACCAGTATCACTATCTCTTGGCTGCCCTCCGATACAACTGGTGGATTTTTGGCGCCGGATTTTTATGATATATATATTGACGGGGTCAAAAAAATTACCTTATCCGGTATGCTTTCGACCTGTACTGTGAATGATCTTAACACTTTTACCTCTTATGATGTGTCTATTGTAGCCAGGAGAGGAAACATTTATTGCTCACCAGTATCCGCTACTCTGACGGCTTTAACCTTGGCTAACCCGGAGCTTAGCGCGCCTATAAATCTTTATCGCATGAGCAGCTCTCTAGATTCTATCTCCCTAGGCTGGACTGCTTCTTCAACTGCGGAAGGCAGGCCGGCACCTGAAAAATATGAAATTTACCGTGCTGATAATATCTGTATAGGCAGAGTAGATGCAACTGTAACATCCTATACTGTTGATAACTTATTATCCTACACTGAATATAGTTTTTACATAAAAGCTGTAAATGAAACCCTGGGGATAGTCTCAGACGTTTCCAATATCCTAACAACCAAAACTCTCAGAGGTCCGGGAGACCACATAAACGACCCATTACCCCCAGCCGGCCGCCCAGTACGGCAAGGGCTTACGGAAATATTTACCAGAATTTACAGAGAAAATATCAAGCCTGTACCAATCCTAGCAGGCGACTTTTCCGGCAAACCTCTTACAGAATACACAAATCCCAATATAAATATTAACCTAGGTCTAAAAATGCAAACGGAAGCATTACACTTTATGGACGATCAGTATGGTACACAGATTTGGCGGCTTTCTGGTAATGGCCGAGATGGCGATACTTTTGCTCATAACACCTTGAGTTTTTCTCCTTTCAACGAAGACGGTTCTATCATCGGCTTTATCTCTAGCGAACGCTTACCTTTTGGTGGTTTGTGGTCTGCTACTCAGTATCCAAAATACATGGACACCCCATCTCAGTGGGCAGATACCCTGTCTGTTTATACTATAGGTGCAGATGGAAGTAATATGAATCGTTTGCCCTGGCAGTCGCCGGAATACTGCCGGGCTAACAGCACCCGCGCTATGTGCGCTGTTTGGGATAGAAAAAACCCGCATCTTCAATATTTTGCCATGCAAACCGGACTTTATTCTTATGATATAAGAACGGCTATATACACAAAAGTTGTAGCTTATAACCCGGAAAACGAGATGAAAAACATTTACTGCCCGCCTTCAGCCAGTGGTAAGATCATCGTTATCGATGATATCGGTGATAATTACCCGGTTTGTAGAGTGCATATCGTCGATCCATACGCTAAAACTGTTGTGGAAGCGCCTTTAGCGCTTCATCTTAATTTCCCGCCACATCACGATCAATCTAAAGAATATAGCATTCATGGTATTGGTTTTCTGGGTGGCACAGACGATATAGTTTGGCATTATGGGTCTTTTGCGAACGTTGGCGAGACTATTTGGTATAAAATGGCGGCTGGCTATTGGGATACAGCGCATGTTACTTTGTGGAATGACGGTTTGGATAGCACCAAACCGTATCCCGGCCATTCTACTTATAATCTTTCTGAAATTTGGAGAAGTGATTTCATGTACAGCCTGCTCTATGACTACGGTGGTGGCAGTTTTGGCGGAGTAGGCTTGAATATATATGATATGTCGAAAACCGGCTATGAGGGCTTTATTAAGAAAATATCTACGGTACCCGGAGGGCATACTGCTTATAATAGCTATGACCCAGATACCATAATCGCCAGCTGCCGTGATAACTACTGGGGAGGCTTGCTGGGGCAAGGTATCATTATGAAGGGGAACCTATCAGGACCGGCCAATAACGCAAAACCCTTTGTCAACACCTATGGAGGAAACCAAGATCAGGCTTATGTAGCCAATAACCGCCCAGATTTAAGCCCAGACGGCACAAAAATCACATATCATTCCAGTATGCTGGGTTACGATAGCAACAATACCACCGATCTATATGTTGCGGTGGTTCACCCACCCATGTCGCCGGTAGATATTAAATGCGATAGCGCTGGTATATTATCATGGAAGGCGCCCAAATATGCACGTGAAGCCAAAGGTTTCTATATATATTATTCTGCAAATAATGGTGATAGTTGGAGCAAAGCAGGCAGCATGATCGAAATAGACCCATTGCTCGAACCGGCCGCTAAAGCAGGCTCATCCTATAATTTTGATCTTAAAGGGCTTGACCTGCAAATTGGAGCTTCATATTGCTTCGGTATAATTATGCAAGAAATGTGCGGGCTTGCCGGCGATAGTTTTGATGAGGTTGCTTATGTAGTATTTAACGGAAGTACCTATATTACCTCCGCCGGCTCTGCCGGCATAAAAGATTTAAAAACTACTCCCCCCGCTGCAGTTGGCGTGCCTGCGATAACCGCTTACTATAAAGGCAATATGTATTTTGGCGAAGGCGGGGCAGGCAGGGAAGGAACTTATAATTACCCTGTTTGTTATAATGTGATCGATTGGAGTTTCTATGAAGCAGATTTGGATGATGTTTGGTACTATAATATCTATTATAGCGTCTCCGGCATACCACTACCCATTCCGGAGCGCAGAATAGCTTCTGTTCCCGCTACAGATCCTCCCACTTATATAGATTGGCAGTGTTTAAACAGCGTGGAAGAAACAGATCATTTTTATTTCGTAACCGCTGTTGATCATCATTTCAATGAATCGTCCGCAGTGCCTATAACCGACCCGCCGGCGCCGCCCACTAATCTGCGAATACTGGAGCCCAGTCTTTCTACCAGCATAAACGTGGCTTGGGATGCCTCTTCTGTATCCGAAGGATTCCCTCCGCCCATGAATTACCGGGTGTATGTTAACGGGTCATTAACATTAACTGTAGACGCTTCCACTACCCAAGCTGTTATCGGTGATCTCGATCCGGAAACGACCTATAGCGTCAGTGTATCGGCGTATCTTTGGGGTTTGGAATCTGCTCCTTGCCCAGCCATCGCTGTCACTACCGGCGCAGATCAGCGTTTGCATATTATGGTACCGAAAAAAAACGAACCTGTAGCTTTAGATGGACATTTGTCTTCAAGAGAATGGGTATTCACCAAGGCGGAAAAGGTGTATTGGGGTTCTTCCGATAACAAAATAGAATTCGGTTTGCTATGGGATAACGATTATCTATATATAGGCGCCAAGGTGGAAGATAATGACTGCCCCACAGATAACCCAAATTGGCCTACCTATCAGAACGATAGCCTTTCTATATATTTAAATGGCGACGGCAAACGTGCAGGCGCATACACTTCCTTTGATTATGAAATAGAAATAACTTCCGATAGCCGTGTTGGCGCCATGTGGAATGCTTCCGGCGCGCAAGGTATAGCCCTGAGAACCAGTTATGGTTTCAATGTTGAACTTAAGTTGCCCTGGTCTAAACTTGGTATTTATAATCCGCAGGAAGAAATAACTGCCTTTGGCTTTGATCTTCAAAATAATGATCGCAAAGGCGCAGCACAACGCGACGCGATAATCGCTTGGTGTGGTGATGAGAACTGCTATAAAAACACTTCGAAATTCGGACTCGCAACATTAACCGGCAATACACAGTTAAAAGGGGTAAAAGTTTCCGGAATTATCAAATCATATAACCCCGCTAAACCAGCGCAAATACAGCTTATACAAGACGGCCGCTCCCTCTACACCATTTATACCGCCACAATTCATGATATCTATGGCCAAGCTGAACAAAAATTCCTCTTCCCCAACGTAGCTCCCGGCACATATGATCTGGTCATAACCAAGGAGGCTCATACCAAATTTACCGTGAAGAACATAGAAGTGGGCGAAGCCGGCCTAGACCTGACCCAAGACCCTCGTCCCGCAGTACAGCTGATGACCCTGCGCTGCGGCGATCTCAATGGCGACGGTATGATCAATAACAGCGATTTGATGATACTATGGAATATAGCCAACTATAACAAAAGCGCCGCTGAGGCGCTAAACAGTCTAGGCGATCTCAATGGCGACGGTATGATCAATAATCTCGATCTGACCATACTGTGGCTGCCCTATAATTATAACCGGGGGGAGATCATCGTCAATTGACAATTGATGTTAATCTATCAAGTTTTCGTAATTTCGCCGACTATATAAAACTCGCATAATAACAATTATTTCATCTTTAGTAGTATAAAATATATTGAAATTATCCACGACAAGCATACGAAAACCGCGTTCCCTCAAAAGAGCTTCATTGAGTAAAGGACATGAAAAAGGAAACTGGCAAATACGCTCAACTGCTGCTTGTATTACGTCAATTGTTTTGACAGCAGCTTGGGGCGCAGATAGACCCACTGAAATATATGCGAATATTTCATCTATATCTTGCTCAGCCAAGGGTGTAAATTTATAGCCATATGGTTTAGCAACCATATTTTTCCCTCAAATGATTAAAGACCTCTTTACCATCAATTAATGTGGCACCGCTTACTAGTTGGGCTTCGGCTTCGCTAAGTTTTTTATAAACTTCCAGCAATGTTTGTTGCTTTTCATAAGCTGCTATACTCATAATAACTAAATCCCCAAAACCATTTTTAGTAATAAAAACTGGATCTTGTTGGCTATGACACAATTCGGATATTTCATTAGTATTCCGTAATGCTGTTATTGGCCTAATAATTGGCATAGATCGCACCACCTTTCTTATGTACATTATTATAGCATTATTCTGTACGTTACGCAAGGTAAAATATTTAAAGGAGACTCTAGTATGTTAAAAAAACCATCAAACAATTAGCCCTATATTCCAAATAATTCACTGATATCCGCATCTAAAAGCACTCGTTTAGTTTTTTTACCGGAGTTTTTCAACATGCTATCCATTTTTTCGGCAATGGTTCTTTTAAGCAGCGCTTCTATCTCGATATTTCTAAGCTTAAAAAAGAGGGTGGGGTCTTCGTCGAAGCGGGCGCCGATACCATAGAGGGTGGCGGCCACATGTTTACACATATAGGCCCAATCTGGGCAATCGCAGGAAAACTTGATTTCTCTGGGCGAAGGAAATAGACCTTCGCCTCTTTGGGTAAAAAGCGTGGTAAGTTCCTCTGGGAACTTACCTTGAAGCAACTGATCTATATTGGCTATACTGCGTCCACAGAGGGTAGTGATTCTTTCCCAGGAGGACCTTGAAAGCGCGTCAATTGTTATTTTGATATTGTAGGGTTTGCTTCTTGACCCAGCTACCACAGCTGTTACATAGCCAGTTTCTATTTGTAGATCTAATACATAACCATTTTTTACATAGGCGCTGCCCCGGCCTATACGGTTTGCAAAATCGGCATAGGATTGCAGGTTCTTGTTCCAGGCATTGCCCCACCATGTTTTGGCTATCTTTGTGCCATTGATTATCACTGGGTTGATATCAGGCTTTTTTTTCCTTAGTTTTGCTAAGGCAACTTGCGCGTTGGCGCGTTTTTGCGCCACTGGTACATAATCATTATAGCCCCACATTGCTTATACCTCCAACTTAAACAGCTTCATCAGTTCGTCATTATTCATTTCGGTGATCCAGCTCTCGCCGGAGGCAGCAATAATATCGCCGGAGAGCATTTGTTTTTCCTCTATCATCAGATCAATTTTTTCTTCAATAGTGCCGCTGGTGATAAATTTATGTACCATTACGTTCTTTGTCTGCCCTATTCTAAAGGCACGATCGGTAGCCTGATTTTCTACAGCCGGATTCCACCAGCGGTCGAAATGTATCACATGGTTGGCAGCGGTGAGGTTTAAGCCCACGCCGCCGGCTTTTAAAGAGAGCACCATAAAGGGCGAGTATTCTGCGCCATTGAATTTTTCTACCATTTGTGCGCGTTTTTTTACCGGCGTACCGCCATGCAAGGTAAGCCCCTCTCGCCCAAATAAGGTGGCTAGATAATCAGCCAAGGGCTGGGTTATTTCCTTGAATTGGGTAAAGACAAGTACCCGTTCACGTTTTTCATAGATGGTTTCGCAGATTTCCTCTAATTTGGCAAATTTGCCGCTGCTGCCTTTTTTGTAATCATCTTGCCCTAAATACTGATCGGGATGATTGCATATTTGCTTGAATTTAATTATAGCCGCCAGTACCACGCCTTTGCGTTCTATGCCTTCGCTGCTTTGCAGCTTTTGCTCCAATTCTTTGATCAAACCTTGGTACAGCAAAGCCTGTTTATTGGTGAGGGCGGTGTAGGCTTTGATTTCTATCTTATCCGGCAGATCGCTGATGATGGTTTTGTCGGTTTTAAGCCTTCTTAGTATAAAAGGATTCACCACTTTCCGTAAATTCGCATAGGAACCATTTTCTTTTATGCCCTTAGCATATGTAGAAAACTCTTTAACCGTGCCTAAAAGGCCGCTATTTAAAAAATCGAAAAGCGACCATAAATCACTTAGTTTATTCTCAATGGGGGTGCCGGTCATGGCTACTTTGAAGGCGGCATGGAGTTGTTGTATAGCTTTTGCCTGACCGGTACCAGGGTTTTTGATAGCCTGGGCTTCGTCTAAAATGATCATATCCCACTGGCGGCTTTGCAAATGCTCCAAACGTACGGCCATGCCATATGTGGTAATAAAAAGATCCGCTGCGTCAATATGCAGGTCTGTATTTTTGCCATGAAGCACTTCATAGGTGAGTTTAGGCGCAAATCGGGCCAGTTCTTTTTGCCAATTGCCAAGCAAAGAAGCTGGTATTATCAAAAGGGTTTTGTTACCGCCATTTTGCCGTAAAAACTCCAACAAAGCTATGATCTGTATAGTTTTGCCCAAGCCCATGTCATCTGCCAGCAAAGCGCCAAACCCTAGGCTTTTCATATAGGTCAGCCACCTAAACCCAGTTTGTTGATAATGACGCAGCTGGGCTGTAAAATCCTGGCCTAGCTCTACGCTTTCCAGGAGTGTGGGGTCGCAAAGCTTATTTTTTAGGTTTTTGAGCCACTCACCATTTGTTACCTCCAATAAATCAGCCATATCTTGGCTAACACTATCAAAAATACCCAGTTCCAGGCGCAGGGCATCGGCTAAGGTCAAATTATCTAAAGCAGCAGCTTTATTGTATGCGTCTAGAACAGATTGTAATTTTTCATGGTCAACTTCAATCCATTTACCTTTAAGGAAGGATAAGCCGGCGGTTTGCGACAGTAAACGCTCAATTTCTTCCGCAGATATCTCCTCTCCATCCAGGAGCAAGCTGGGTTGGCAATTAATTAAGGCTTCCAAGCCAATTTGAGAAGGCTTTTGGTCGCCTAAATTAAGAGATACCTTTACACCGGAGCTTTTTTTCTTCCACCAGTCAGGCATTCGGCACATAATGCCGCATTCTTCATACAGGGGGATTTCTTTGAGGAAAGTATAAGCCTCTTGGGTATTAAATTTCAAAGGTGAGAACAGTTCGCCGCTTTCCACCAATTCGGAAATGAATTCGCTGGTATCGGCGGCTTTGCTTACAGTAGACAGTAATTGCAAAAGCATGTCTTGCCGCTCTTTATATTCAAGCAGCGCGTTTTTTAGCGGTACATGAGCCGCTTTATTTTCGTTTTCTGTTTTAGTGGAATAAGTGGCTAAAAAAGCGAAGGGATAGTCGGTAGATTTATTCTCCACCAGATGAAAGAAAACCCGTCCGGCTACATTCAGTTTTGCATTATGGGTGGTCAAAAAGGAGGCTACCGTACCTTCCCAAAGGGAGATTTCCTGTTCAAAAGAGTTGGATAATTCTATCCAAAGGTTTTTTAACCAACTGATACTGACAAATTCTACGCCTACAGCAAAAGGGACACTATGGAGCATTTCTAAAAATATAGTAGTGTCTGGCATGGTTGAAGTTTTAGAGATTTCTATATCTGGGTTATGGGAAAGATTGCGAACAAAGCTTTGGCAAAGCCCGTGCAAATAGGTGAGTGAAACAGACATTTGTGGATGTTGAACTTCAAAGCCAAAATATAAGAGGGTTTTATAGGGTGCTTCTTTAAAATCTGCTAACAATGCTTCATTAATGTATGACTTTTGGGTTGTTTCAGCCATATCCAGGGTCAAACCTTGAGGGTTAAAGATGACAATTATGTCCTTATTTTTCATAGTTCCCTCCATAAGTAAGGTATTAGCGAAATAATAGAATTCTTGCTTATAATAGCCTTTAAGAGGATATTGTCAATATAAATATCTAGTCGGCCTAGACCTGATATAGGGTATGGTCAATAAGTTTTTTAAATAGGAAGAGACTGTTTCCTGTATTTTCTAACATCTCGATATTAATCATATTATTTTGATTTATATTGACATATAAATCTATTTTATGGTTCAATTTTCATTTCTATGTTGTCTCTGCCAAGAAAGGCAAATGCCACTTGATAGATTTTTTTACCACAACCTGCATATTTGTTATGATAGCCCCTATCTTTTATCTGTTTAATGCCTTCCTCTAAAGCTTGCGCAAAGAGCTTTTGCTTTGTCTACTCAGAGGTATTTGGCTCGCAATCTTTGTATTTGAATTCCATAATATAAACCTTGTCTTCAAGCTCCAGCACCGCGTCTATTCTACCTTTAGCCATTGATACTTCTGCCTCGGTATTAAAGCCGAGTACACTCATGACCGCGTAAAAAATAGAATGATAATACGCTTCCCGATCAATATATAGCTGGTAAGGTATTGACGCAAATAATCCTTTTAAAATATTCAGCATATTCTGCAGATCGCCGGTTTTAAGAGATTCTTTTATACTCCAATATGAAGTTTCCGCAAATGCTTCCCCTTTTTCCGTAAATCCGCTATGATGTTCATATAAAGCGCTTCCCTAACCTCAAGATTGGGTATTTTTAGAAGATAGCTTTCTTTGACTCCTTCAAAGCGTGTTTCTTTCACTGTTAGGTAGCCGGTTTGGAAAAGTAGCGGTTCTATCTCCATTTTACTAATGTCAAAAGTATCAAGCACTCTTTCCCGTATTTCTTAATTATTAAGGGCACCTCTAGAAACCAGAATAAACACTAACAAAATGATCAAAATGAGACTAATTACCTAAATATCCCCGTCATTGCGGAC
>JGI24705J35276_12238332_pt1 | contig 19486 bp, 17 predicted proteins | sample TergutNt197P4_FD_35276 | JGI IMG/M metagenome (IMG submission 35276) | reverse complement strand
AGCCCCAAAATCCTGCAATCTCAACTCTCGTCCTCCCGGGAAAATCGACTCCAGCTCAATGACTTGAGAGGTTCTTCACGGCCGACTCATCAACTCGGCTGTCTATCGCGCACTGTCGTTCGTCTGCCTGGGTCTCGTGCTGGTCGCGATCGGTTGGGTTCTACCAGCGGATATTGTTCCGCCGGCAGAAGCCGACATCTGCCGCACAGGCGTCGCGCACGAGCTTGCCGACCTCCAGCTTCAGCCGATTTTTGTCACTGGAAAGCGACTGCTCCGTACTCTGAACTTTAAGGCAATGCGAGCGCGCGCCGAGCGATCACTGGGTCGATTGGCGCAGTTCGGGAGCGGCTTCGACCTGCGGCTCGGGCCGTGCTTCCATCTTGGCCGGCTCGATACGGCTTCTCTCAACGCGCGGCGTTTCCACTCGCGCGACCTCGGTTTGGGAAGCGTCCGAACGATGCATCCGCGCCCGCATGGCATGCGGTCGCGCCACCGAGCGCGCCATCAGCATTTGCATGCCGCCCTGATGGTGGAAGTCGCAATAGGCGAAGCCCATGCCCGAGACCGATCCACGGAAACTGCGTTCATCCGTCTTGTCGAGATTGAAGCAGGGCTCGAACGGAATCCCCTTGAGCGAGGCGCAAACAGCCTGGCCGTGAATCTGAAGTGTGTTGCCGGGCAACCGGATGTGGCGCACCGGCCCCGAGCCGCTGAATTGCACGGAACCCGCGGCACCAAGATCGTCGAGAATGCGGCCCGCCCCGCGGGTACCGTCGAAGCAGGTAAAGGCAAATACCTTGCCGGCGACAAACCTGCGCGCCTCGTCCGCGTTCATCGCCCCCGCCAGCGCGGGTATTACGGTCGCAACTGCCGTGACAGTCCCCAACAATAAACGCGCAAGCATGCTCTGACTCCGAACGACCTGACTGGCGGGCAATGCCTGATGCCTTTACCCACTAATTACCATAAAAACCGTGGCAACATTGAAGCAGCTTGGTTGGTAAATTCTGAACACTGTTAGGAAATTTTTACCACAACGCGGCCGCGGACCTGGCCGGCGAGGATCTTCGCCCCCATCCCCACGACCTGATCCATAGCAATTTCCTGAGTAATATCAGCAAGTTTCGTCCGGTGCAAATCGGTTGCGAGGCGCTGCCAGGCCTGTCTCCGGCGCTCGATCGGGCACATCACCGAATCGATACCGAGAAGGCTTGTGCCCCGCAAAATAAATGGTGCGACCGACGAGGGCAGGTCCATGCCGGCCGCCAGCCCGCAGGCGGAGATGGCGCCGCCATATTTCGTCATCGACAACAGGTTGGCGAGAGTCGTGGAACCGACGCTATCGACGCCCCCAGCCCAGCGCTCCTTGGCGAGCGGCTTGGCCGGTCCACTCAATTCATTGCGATCGATCACCTCGGCCGCGCCGAGGCCTTTCAGGTAACCAGCCTCCGACATGCGACCGGTTGACGCGATCACCTGGTAGCCGAGGTTCGAGAGCACTGCGGTCGCGACCGAGCCGACACCACCAGCCGCGCCCGTGACAACCATCGGGCCACTTTTCGGTGACAGCCCGTACTTCTCCAGGGCCAGCACCGCGAGCATCGCCGTAAAGCCGGCAGTGCCGATCGCCATCGCGTCGCGCGCCGACATGCCGGCCGGCAACGCAACGAGCCAGTCACCCTTCACCCGCGCCTTTTCGGCGTAGGCGCCGAGATGGGTCTCGCCCATGCCCCAACCGGTGCAAACCACCTTGTCGCCCGCTTTCCATTCCGGATGGGAGGACTGCTCGACAGTACCAGCAAAGTCGATGCCGGCGATCATGGGGAAGCGACGCACCACGGGCGCTTTTCCGGTGAGCGCAAGACCGTCCTTGTAGTTCAGCGTCGACCACTCGACCCGGACCGTGACGTCGCCATCCATCAGTTCGGCTTCGTCAAATTGCGTCAGTGCAGCGGTGGTACCTTTGTCCGCCTTGTCGATCCGGATCGCCTTGAACGTGCCCAATGGTCAACTCCCTGAATTGCTTGTTGGGGGAATGTTTAGCCGATCACGCGTGTCGTGCAACCACCCGCGCGACGGGTCTCTCGACGATCGGCAGGTTGATGAGTGCCGAAAGCACGCCGAACATGACCGAAAGCCACCAGATCGGCGTGTAGGAGCCGGATCGCTCGAACACGATACCACCGAGCCAGACGCCAAGAAAGCCGCCGACCTGATGGCTGACGAAGGCAAATCCGTAGAGCGTTGCCAGCCAGCGCGTCCCGAACATCACCGCCACCAGAGTGGAAGTCGGCGGCACGGTCGACAACCAGGTCAGACCGGTGACAACGCCGAACAGGATGGCGGACGAAGGCGTGATCGGAAGTGAGATAAAGACCAGCGTCGACAGCGCGCGAGTGAGATAGATGACTGAGAGGATGTAACGTTTGGGAAATCTCCCTTGCAGCCAACCCACGCCGATCGAGCCAACGATGTTGAACAGCCCAATCGCGGCGATGACCCAGCCGCCGACCTGCACGGAGATGCCGCGATCGACGAGATAGGCGGGCAGATGCACGGTGATGAAAGCGAGTTGGAAACCGCACGTGAAGAAGCCGAGCACCAGAAGCACATAGGAGCGATGGCCGAATGCTTCCGCGAGCGCCCTCGTGAAGGATTGGTCATCCACAGAGGAGGCGCCGGTTGATGTCGCGGGTGGAGTGGAGAGCGCCAACGACAGTGGAATGATCAACAGTATCAGGCTCGCAAACACCGTCAGCGCCGCCTGCCAGCCGAAATTGTCGATCAGCGCAACACCTAAGGGCGCGAACAGGAATTGTCCGAACGATCCGGCGGCGGTTCCGGCACCGAGCGCGAGCCCACGCTTCTCCGGCGACACCAGCTTGCTGAGCGCGGACAGCACAAGATTGAATGAGCACCCGGCAAGGCCGAGGCCGAGGAGCACGCCTGCGCTCAGATTGAGCGACAATGGCGTCGCCGCATAGCGCATCAAGAACAGGCCGCCTGCGTAAAACAAGGCGCCAACGAATGCCACCCGTGGCAGCCCGAAGCGATCGGAGATCGCGCCAGCAAGCGGCTGCCCCAGACCCCACAACAGATTTTGAATGGCAATCGCAAGCCCGAAGACGTCACGGCCCCAGGCAAACTCACGGCTCATCGGCTGGACGAAAAAACCCATGCTCGACCGCGGGCCGAAGCCCAGCATGCCGATTGCACAACCACACAGGACTATGACGAGAGGGGTCCGCCAGACAGACGGCGCCGAATGGCCCTTGGTGATCGACATGCAAATTGCCCTCTGCTTGCTGGTCTTGCTGGCGGGCCCAACACAGCCGACCGCATCCGGGGAAGTTAATGCATTTGCATGAGAATTGAAATGGAGGTCTTGTCGCGCAGCCCCTGCAATATCCGATGGAACCTACGGCCGCACTCTGCTCAATGCCGCCTCGTCTGCAATTCGGCTGAGCTCTTGGCCTCGTGCACAAGCTCCGCCGAGATCGCCGCTGTCTGCGCCGGCGTTCCCCAGCTCGGCTCCTCGCTGCCATTGCCCCAGGCGCGCGGCCGATAAAAAGTGTGTACGCCGAATTTGTACATCCTCTTCATTTCGCTGACCCAGGACGGCCGCACCCAATAGGCGTGATAGTGGGTCGACTTGCCCACTTCAGGCAGCCAGATCCTGCCGTCAAGCATTGCTTTCGCAATCTTTTTGGCGCGGTCCCACATGTCAGGCTCACGGATGACATCGGGAATGTTGTCGCAGGCGAAGGTGAACTGGCAAGCGAAGCGGTGGTTCTTGTTCTGATAGACCACACCGCACACATTGTCCGGATATTTGCCGGAGAACACGCGATTCATGACCACCTGTGCCACCGCGATCTGACCGCGCACCGCTTCGCCGCGCGACTCGAAATAGACCGCTTCTGCGAGACATTTTTCCGATTTCGCGCGCGACTTCCCGACCAAGCCGAGCCGTTCCGCGGGTGACTTGGCGCGTTCATTGTCGGCATTCACCTCGCCCTTGGGTGCAATGCTCTCGCCGCTCGCCGTCACCTCGGCAACCTTCCCAGGTAACGACGGCAGTGAAGCCATCACCTTCATGTCGGGATCGGGCAGCACAATCAACGGCTCCTCGCCGGGCTGCCAGCTCTCCATGCTTTCGAGGCTGCCTCCCAGCGATGCGCTGCCGAAGAACAGGCTCGAAGACTTCACGCTGAAGGGATCAGGGTCTGGGGCCGCCGGGGCGGGCATGAACGCCGCCGGCGCCGGCTTCAGGTCGTCAAGCAGAAGGGTTTCCTGCGACAGGGAAACCTCATGCTGCGCCGGCTCGGCGTATTGCGGCAGTGGCGGAGCGTGTAGCGCCTCTTGTAACTCGGGATCGAGTGTGGCGGGAGCCGGAACCTCCTCGGACGCCTCGGCGGTCTTCGCGCCGAACTCGAAGCGACTGGGAGTTGAGCGATCTTCCAGTACAGGCGTCGCCGGCGGCGCTGCCGTCTCGGAAGACGCAGGCGCGGGCGCAACAACGACAAGGCGATCGCCTTTCAGCGCGCGGTCAACCTTTGGAAAATCCGAAGCCTGATAACGCGGCGGGACCTGCAGCAGCGGGTTGTGCGCAATCGCTGTGTCGGTACTTTCCTTGTCTATGGCCGCCAGCCGATGGGTCGCGCTCTGCGGAATCGATGTGCCGATCGGCCGAGAGAAGCTGTAGGTCGCGAGCTGGATCGACGAAGCCGCGGAGAACACCTGCTTCTGCCAGCGCTCGGCAACGCCGGGCTGGCGAGCCAGCAGCGAGGCGAGATCCTGATATCCGGTCTCTTTCGGCATCAACAGGAAAATGCAGAGGCCGATGCCGAAGGACGCAAAGCGCGCGCCCTTCGGATGGTTACGCAATACATACATCGACACGCCCACGCTACGCTCACAAAGGATCGAATGTGGGTGCATCCGTGCAAATTCGATCCTTCTCGTTCATAACCCATTTAGGTTGCCAGCCAGTTAATCGAAGTTGCGCACCGAACACACGCAAGCGATCGCACGCACCTTTTGTCGTCGACAGCACGCCCTTGGCGGCCGCCGCAACACGACCGTAAATATTCGGTCAACAAAGATGATGAAGAAATTCTTTGCGCTGCTTCATTGCGGGACAGGGGCAGCAAAGCCGACGCACATCATGGGGCTCGCCCGGCATCCACGTATCCGCCCGGAAAATTGCGCGCCCTAAAACGTACATGCCCGGCACAAGGCCGGGCATAACGTCGTCGATGCTTGTTGCCGGCTTGGCCTTACGCTTGGCTCGCAACGGCCTTGCCGATCGCGGCCTGCGCGGCGGCAAGGCGTGCGATCGGAACGCGATATGGCGAGCACGAAACGTAGTCGAGCCCGACCGCGTGGCAGAACGCGACAGACGCGGGATCGCCGCCATGCTCACCGCAGATGCCGACGTGGAGCGAGGAGCGCGTCTTGCGCCCGCGCGCGACAGCAATCTTGATGAGTTCGCCGACGCCTTCCTGATCCAGCGAGATGAAAGGATCGATCTTGAGGATTCCCTTCGCGATGTAGGGTCCGAGGAAGCTCGCCGCATCGTCGCGGCTGATGCCATAGGTAGTCTGCGTCAGGTCGTTGGTGCCGAAGGAGAAGAACTCCGCAGTCTGCGCGACGTCACCTGCCATCAGGCAGGCGCGGGGCAGTTCGATCATGGTGCCGACCTGATAGCTGAGCTTGGCGTTGGTCTCGCGCATCACGGCCTCTGCGGTCGCATCGATTCGCGCCTTCACCAGGTCGAACTCGGCCTTCGTCGCAATCAATGGCACCATCACCTCAAGGCCGACCGCTTTGCCGGTGCGCTTGCCGGCTTCGACAGCGGCTTCGAAGATCGCGCGCGCCTGCATTTCGGCAATTTCCGGGTAGGCGATCGCAAGACGGCAACCGCGGAAACCGAGCATCGGATTGAACTCCGATAGCTCCCGCGCGCGGTCGGCGAGCCGCCGCGGATCGGTGTTCATGGCGCGAGCGACTTCCTCGATCTCCGCGTGCGTATGCGGCAAGAACTCATGCAGCGGCGGATCGAGCAGGCGGACCGTGATGGGCAGGCCCTTCATGATCTCAAACAGCTCGACGAAATCGGCGCGCTGCATCGGCAACAGCTTTGCCAGCGCCGCGCGGCGCGATTGCCCATCCTCCGCGAGGATCATCTCGCGCACGGTACGGATACGCGTCTCCTCAAAGAACATGTGTTCAGTACGGCAAAGGCCAATGCCTTCTGCGCCGAACTTGATCGCGGTGCGAGCATCGTCGGGCGTATCCGCATTGACGCGGACGCCGATCTTGCGGACCTGATCGGCCCACTCCATCAGCGTACCGAATTCGCCGGACAGTTCAGGCTCGATCATCGGCATGCGTCCGGCAAGCACCTGGCCGAGCGAGCCGTCGATGGTGATGACGTCGCCGGCCTTGAAGGTGCGTGAGCCCACGCTCATGGTGCCGCGGCCGTAGTCGACACGGATGCTGCCGCAGCCGGAGACGCAGGGTTTGCCCATGCCGCGTGCGACAACGGCGGCGTGCGAGGTCATGCCGCCGCGCGTGGTCAGAATGCCTTCCGCGGCGTGCATGCCGTGGATGTCTTCCGGGCTGGTCTCGATGCGGACCAGGATGACCTGACGGCCGTCGGCCTGGAGCTTGGCGGCCTCGTCCGAGGAGAACACGATCTCGCCGGACGCAGCGCCCGGCGAGGCCGGCAGGCCGACGGCGATCACGTCGCGCGAAGCCGCGGGATCGATCGTTGGGTGCAAAAGCTGGTCGAGCGAGGCCGGGTCGATGCGCGACACCGCCTCCTTCCTCGAGATGAGCCCTTCGTTGGCGAGTTCGACCGCGATGCGTAGCGCGGCCCTCGCGGTGCGTTTGCCGCCTCTGGTCTGCAGCATCCACAGCTTTCCGCACTCGACCGTGAACTCCATGTCCTGCATGTCGCGGTAGTGCTTTTCGAGCATCTTGTAGTAGCGCGTCAGCTCATTGAAGCAATCCGGCATCGCCGTTTCCATCGACGGCTTGTCGGAGCCCGATTCCTGGCGCGCATGCTCGGTAATGTCCTGCGGCGTGCGGATGCCCGCCACGACATCCTCGCCCTGCGCGTTGATCAGGAATTCGCCGTAGAGCCGGCCTTCGCCGGTCGAGGGGTTGCGTGTGAAGGCGACGCCCGTCGCCGACGTTTCGCCCATGTTGCCAAACACCATGGCCTGCACGTTCACCGCGGTGCCCCAGGACTCGGGAATGTCGTGCAGCTTGCGGTAGGTCGCCGCGCGCGCATTCATCCAAGAGGAGAATACGGCTCCGATCGCGCCCCACAACTGGTCGTGTGGATCCTGCGGGAATTCCCTGCCCGTCTCCTTTGCCACTGCCTCTTTGTAGCGGCCGACCACTTCGACCCAATCATCCGCCGTCAGATCGGTGTCGAGCGAATAGCCCTGCGCGTCCTTGAAGCCGTCAAGGATTTCCTCGAAGTGATGATGCTCGAAGCCGAGCACCACATCGGAATACATGTTGATGAAGCGGCGATAGCTGTCATAAGCGAAACGACGGTCGCCCGACATTTCGGACAGCGCTTCCACGGTCTGGTCGTTGAGGCCGAGATTGAGCACAGTATCCATCATGCCCGGCATCGAGGCGCGCGCACCCGATCGCACGGACAACAGCAGCGGGTTCCTTGCATCGCCGAACACCTTGCCGGTCAACCTGGCGACGTAGTCGAGCGCCTTCTCGACCTGCGGCTTCAACTCCTTCGGAAAGGTCTTGTCGTGCGCGTAGAAATAGGTGCAGACCGAGGTCGGTATGGTGAAGCCGGGCGGTACGGGAAGCCCGAGATTCGCCATCTCGGCGAGATTGGCGCCCTTGCCGCCGAGCAGGTCGCGCATCTCGGATTTGCCCTCGGCTTTGCCGTTGCCGAAAGTGTAAACCCACTTTCCTGCCTTTGCCTGCGCGCTGGCTGCCTTTGGCGCGGCCGACTTGCTCGCCGGCTTGTTGTTTGCCTTTGGCAATGATTTGGGCTCCGGCTTAACGGCGCCCTTCTTGAGCGCCGTGCCAGCCGCCTTCGGCGTGGCGGCCTTGCTCACAGGCTTGTTCTTTGCCTTTGGCAACGATTTGGGCTCCGGCTTGGCCGCGCCCTTCTTGAGCGTCTTGCGTGTAGCCGGCGCGGCTTTCGTCCTCGCGGACGGTTTGGATTTCGCTGGCATTTTCTTGGCACGAGAGGCAGCTTTGGCCATGGCTCTTTAACCTACGAGAGGAACGGAAAACGGCGCCTTACACCATATTGGGGGACACCGGCGCAAGTTGGAGAGGCTCGGCTGCTAGAGGTGCAGCCATTTGAGCAGCCCGAGCCCGATCAGACCGCTAAGGATCAAGTATAACGCCACGATCAGGTTGAGGAGTCGCGGCATCATCAGAATTAGTACACCCGCAACGACGGATATGATCGGAGCAATGTGGGTTGTAGTCAGTGTCATGGAAACCTCTCAGGCTCAACAAGACGGAATCGAATCGGCCGGATATTAGCTGGGCGGGTTCCGCGAGTAGAGACGCACAAGCGCGATCGGGTTCCCCCATCCACTAAAATTGCCCAAAAATTCCGCCGATGGGACGGGCGCTTTTTCGGAACGATGGGTCACCCGATGCATTGGCCCCCGATCGTGGGACCGGCGCGAGCCGGACTGCATTACCTCGCAAGGGAGTTGCTTATGCGGAACAAGATATTTGCTCTTGCAGCGGTCGCTACCGCGATCGGCGCACCGATTACGGCGCAGGCGCAAACCATCGGCGTGACGCGCGGCCCAAGCGTGATCGTCCAGGGCGATCCCGGCATTGCGGTCGAACAGCGGCCAGCGTTCCGTGAATATGTCGTTCGCGAGCGCGTACCGACCTTCACGATACCGGATCGCGTCGCTGTCGGCGGCGTCCTGCCGGAGACCGGGATCACCTATTACGACGTGCCACAGCGCTTCGGCCCCACCACCTATCGTTACACGGTGGTGAACGGCGAGACCGTGCTCGTCGAACCGCGTAGTCGCCGCATCGTCGAGGTGCTGGACTAACGCTACGATGTCCGGCGCGCCTCTCAAGGCTTGGCGCGAATATGTTTCGACGGACATCAGGCCCTGCCCGGTCCCCCCGCCGGGCAGGGTTTTCTTATGTGCGCCCTCGGGCGCACAGATTTTTCAGTCCTGAATTTTCGAGAAGTCCGCAACGGCACGCGTTGCAACGCGGATCTCGTTGAGCAGCTTCAGCCGGTTCTCGCGCACCTTCGGGTCCTCGTCGTTGACCCTGACCTTGTCGAAGAATGCATCTACCGGCGGTCGCAGCTTTGCCATCGCGCTCATGGCGCTCGCAAAATCTTCCTTGGCGACCGCAGCGCTTGCTTCCGCCTTCACCTCGTTGATCGCTTTGGCGAGCGCCTTCTCTTCATCGAGGCTGTAGAGGGCTGGATCGGGCGCGCCATCGAAGATGCGCTTGTCCCTCTTCTCCTCGATCGAGAGAATGTTGCTGGCGCGCTTGGTCCCGGCGAGCAGGTTCTTGCCGTCATCGGTATCGAGAAACTTGCCGAGCGCTTCGACGCGGCGGACGATCAAGAGGAGATCGTCCTGACCGCCGAGCGCAAACACGGCGTCGACGAGATCGTAACGTGCGCCCTGCTCGCGGAGTTGAACTTTCAGCCGGTCGGCGAAGAAGGCGAGGAGTGAGGGCGCGATGCGCCCAACGTCACGTGCTTTTGTCCGCTGGACCCCGCCGACCACGCCGCCAATAAACATGCCCGGCTGCTCGATGTTGATTATTATCGGCGGGATCGATCCTACGACGGTCTCAAGATGCCGCTCAAATAGCCCGACCATGCTCATTCGGAGTTGGTTCTCTAAGATCAGCCGGATCACCCCGAGTGCCGCTCGTCGCAACGCATACGGGTCTTTGCTTCCCGTCGGCTTCTCGTCGATGGCCCAGAAACCGGCGAGCGTATCGATCTTGTCAGCGAGCGCAACCGCAACACTGACCGGATCGGTCGGCACGCGATCGGTCGGCCCTTGCGGCTTGTAGTGCTCCTCGCACGCGGCAGCGACGGAGGTATCCTCGCCCTGCGCCAGCGCGTAGTACTTGCCCATCAGGCCCTGCAGTTCCGGGAATTCGCCGACCACTTCGGTCAGCAAATCCGCTTTTGCGAGCCGCGCTGCGCGTTTTACCTTCGCGATATCAGCACCGACGAGTGGTGCAATCTCCGCCGCCAATCGTTCAACGCGCCAGATGCGCGCGGCCTGCGTGCCGAGCACCTCCTGAAACACGATGTGCTCGAACTTCGGAAGCCGGTCCTCAAGCTTCGTCTTCAGGTCGCTCTCATAGAAGAATTTTGCGTCCGACAGCCTTGCGTGGATCACGCGCTCGTTGCCCGAAACAATCGTCTTTCCACCGTCGCTCGCCTCGATATTGGCGACCAGGATGAACTTGTTGGCGAGCCTGTCGGTCTTCGGATCGCTCACCACAAAGCATTTCTGGTTGTTGCGGATCGTGGCTCGGATCACCTCCGGCGGAATCGACAGAAATTGTTCGTCGAACGAACCCATCAGCACGACTGGCCACTCGACCAGACCAGCGACTTCATCGAGTAGATTCTGATCTTCGACCAGCTCAAAGCCCTGCGCGAACGCAAGCTGCTTGGCGTCAGTCAGGATCGAATCCTTGCGGCGCTCCGAATCGAGCACGACCTTGGCGTCGAGCAGCTTCGCCTCGTAATCCTCGAAGCGGCGCACGCTGATGGCGCTTGGCGCCATGAAGCGGTGGCCGAACGTGGTCCGGCCGGCTTCCAGGCCATCGACCGAGAAGTTCACGACGTCGGTCTCTTCGGTCTCAAGCCCGAAGGTCGCAGTGATCGCATGCAGTGGCCGCACCCAGTTCAGCGAGCCGGGCTTGGCCGAGCGGGCGCCCCAGCGCATCGATTTCGGCCACGGGAAAGTGCGGATGATGACGGGCAGCATTTCCGCCAGCACATCGATGGTGGCCCGTCCCGGCTTTTCGATCAGAGCGACATAAAAATCGCCCTTCTTCGGATCGCGCTGAATTTTTGCTTCTTCGATCGAAGCGAGCCCAGTGGCCTTGAGGAAACCCTGGATCGCGGCATCCGGCCCGCCGACGCGCGGTCCCCTGCGCTCTTCTTTCAGGTCAGCCTGCCGCACCGGAATGCCGTGCACGGTGAGTGCCAGCCTCCGCGGCGTCGCAAAGGCCTTGGCGCCTTCATAGACCAGCCCCTCGGCAACCAGCTTATCGGTCACCATGCGGCGCAGATCGTCCGCTGCCTTTGCCTGCATGCGCGCAGGGATTTCTTCGGAAAACAGTTCCAGCAGAAGATCAGGCATCAGGCCGCCCCGCCCGCTTCGGTGTGTATCCAGGCTTCGCCGCAGGCCTTTGCCAGCTCGCGCACACGCATGATGTAGCTCTGCCGCTCCGTCACCGAGATCACGCCGCGCGCGTCCAGAAGGTTGAACACATGACTCGCCTTGATGCACTGGTCATAGGCCGGCAGCGCCATCAAATGACGCCTCTGGTTGTCGCCCTTTGAACTTTGGCTTGAATTTTTCTGCCATCCAGCCTCGAGATATTTCTTGCAGGCTTCCTCGGCCATTTTGAATTGCTCAAACAACATCGCCGTGTCGGAGTACTCGAAATTGTGCCGCGAATATTCCTGCTCGGCCTGCAGGAACACATCGCCATAGGTGACGCGTTCGGCGCCGTCGCGGCCGTTAAAGTTGAGGTCGTAGACGCGATCCACGCCCTGCACATACATCGCGAGCCGCTCGAGCCCGTAGGTGAGTTCGCCCGCGACGGGTGCGCATTCGACGCCCGCAACCTGCTGGAAATAGGTGAACTGCGACACTTCCATACCGTCGCACCAGCACTCCCACCCTAAGCCCCATGCCCCCAGCGTCGGGCTTTCCCAATCGTCCTCGACGAAGCGGATGTCGTGCAGACCCGAATCAATGCCGATCGCGGCGAGCGACTTCAGATAGAGTTCCTGAAGGTTCGGCGGCGACGGCTTCATGATCACCTGAAACTGATAGTAGTGCTGCATCCGGTTGGGATTTTCGCCGTAGCGGCCGTCCTTCGGACGGCGCGACGGCTGCACGTAGGCCGCGTTCCAGGGTTTTGGCCCCAACGCGCGCAAGGTCGTGGCGGGATGGAAGGTGCCAGCGCCCATTTCGATGTCATAGGGCTGCAGGATCACACAACCCTGCTCCGCCCAAAAGCGCTGGAGCGCGAGGATAAAGCCCTGGAACGAACGTTCCGGGCGCATATGGGCGGGCAATGAGTCCATCGTCGAATTCGGCTCTCGCGGGGGTGTCAAATCGCGCGGGACCGTATCGGCGGCGGGAACGGGAATCAAGGCACAGGTGACCGCGGAGTGCGGTCTGCCTCAGCAGACGAGTCTGGCTTAGCCCGGACGGTACGCGCCGGTGACGGGATCGCGCTTCAAGGTCGGAATCTTGTCCGTGGGCGCGGCCTCCGCCACTCGCGCCAGACGCGCCTCTTCCAGTTCCTGGTTGATCCGAACGGCGGTCCTGTAGGCCCACCGGATCACGGCAAGCCCGCCCAGGGCGCCCGCAATTGCGACGAACGGTGGCATTGGTCGATCCTTGGTCATGCTCAGCCTCATGGTCATTTTCGCGCAGACCGAGCCGGCCCGCAATCGCCTTCGCTGGTAGTACGGCTAAATGGCGCAGGTCGATCAACAGATCGTCAGAATCCGAATTTGGCCCAAATCGCCCGCGTTTCCAGTGCCGAAATCACCTCGTCGGGCAGGCCGGTGACGCCCTCGAGTGCCCCGATGCTGCTGGCGCCGGGAGATTTGCGCCCCAACAGGCCGGACAGCAGCCCCTGCCGCGGCGCAATCATAGGGGTCAGCACCTTGTCCCCATAGCGGGCGCGCAAGGTCGAGCGCACATCGCCGATCGCGTCGGCAAGCCCGAGCGAGATCGCGGTATCTCCGACCCAGAACTCTCCCGTGAACAGCACGTCCTCGGCGCCTTTCAGACGGGCTCCGCGACTTGTCTTCACCAGCGAGATGAAGATGGCATGGATCTCGCGCTGGATTGTCTTCAGCCGTGCGACATCATCAGGATTTTCCGGCAGGAACGGATCGAGCATCGATTTGTGCATTCCCGCCGTATAGATCCTGCGCTCGATACCAAGTTTCTTGATTGCTTCCTGGAAACCGAAGCTGCCGCCAATCACGCCGATCGAACCAAGAATCGAGGATGGATCGCAGAATATCTCGTCGCCCGCGCAGGCGATCATGTAGCCGCCGGAAGCAGCGATGTCTTCAACGAACACCAACACCGGCAGCTTCTTCTCCGCGGCGAGTTGCCTGATGCGCAAATAGATCTGGCGCGACTGCACCGGCGAGCCGCCCGGCGAATTGATTACCAACGCCACGGCCTTTGCGTTCCGGGTGGCAAAGGCACGGTCGAGCATGCGGGCCACACCAGTCAGCGTCACGCCTGGCCGCAGCGGCGTCACCGCGCCGATCGCGCCAGACAGCCGCACCACCGGAACAACCGGAACCCCGCTCAGCCGCGCCGGCAGGTATTCCCTCAATCCGTCGATCAAGCCCGGCTTCTGGGTCCGATCACTAAAGTGTTCAGTCATGCCATTACCTCACGTTAACCAATTCTTATCGCCAGACTGCCATCAAGCGGATAGAGCATGTCTTGCGTTGCGGTTACGGACCGCGACGATGCAGCGGAGAGAGCGATGAAGATCTATCTGCTGGTAATGTTGATCGGTACACTCCTGACTGTAATTCATTTCACTTCGGCACGAGAGCAGCGGTCGAACGGGCTCTCGCAATAGACCGCATTTCAAGGCATCGCCAGCGGGAGGACTTTCCGTCCCGCCAGAATTTCGTGTACTTCCGTTTTGGGCGCGGTCGCCCCTTCGTTAAGCATCAGGCTTGGCAATATCCGGATCGGCGCCCGGCCGCCCTTGACGGCCCGCACCACCACGCGGATCGCCGGCCGCCCGGCTTCGCCATGCACTGGCAGGATCGTCAGGCTGCCGAAACCGCGTGACAGCGCTGCCAGGACCTCTGCAATCCCGTCCGCGCGCCAGATCATCGTGAGCACGCCGTTGGACTTCAGTATCCGCCGCGCGGCATGAACCCAGGCGGACAGTGTGTCGGCGGTGGCCACATGCGCGATCTGGCGAGCCTGATTCGGGGAAACACGGTGCCGTGCCGGATCGTTGAACGGCGGGTTCATCAGCACCACGTCGGCGCCATCGGGCGCTAGACCCGCGGCGGCAAACACCCCCGCATCTGCGGTTACATCGAGCACATGCACATCAGCCGCAATCGCATTCGCAACCGCATTGGCACGCGCCAGCACCGCAAGTTCCTGGTCGATCTCAACCAAAGCCAGCCGTATGCCGCCCACGCGATGGGCAAGGGCAAGCCCGGCAGCACCGATACCAGCACCGAATTCAACCACACGATCGCCCTGCCCCGCCGGTGTCGCCGCCGCCAGTAGGATGGCGTCATGACCCGCACGATGTCCTGTTCGCGGCTGACGCAGACGCAATTGCCCGCCCAAAAACGCATCTTCGGTCAGGCCGTCGAGAGGCTCAGTCATCGATGCGCAATTCATGCGACAACCCGGCCTCAGTGAGTATCCGCCTCGCCTCGCGATGGTCATCCTCATGCACCAGGATACGGCGCGGCAGGATACCGAGCGAGCCTTCGATGACGCTCATGTTCTGGTCCAGCACCAGATGATGGATGTTGGCGCCATCAAGCAGGGCGCCGATCGCCGAAACCAGAACCATGTCGTTCGTCCGAACCAATTCGCGCAAAGTAACCTCTCCCGATAATGCACTACCACTACAGCGGCTCTATCCCCTCATCCTGAGGAGCTCTGCGTAAAGCGCGGAGCGCTTTATCGCGAGCAATGCAAGCGTCTCGAAGGATGGGGCCACTTGGCCTCAAGGTTCGAGACGGCGTTTGCGCCACCATAAGGGTTTGAGACTATGCACGCCTCTCGCAACCGCCACCACCAATCGTCATTTCCGGGCGGGCATGACGATCCTTGACGACAAGCGCACACAGGGTGAGCGCAGGACTTGACTTATGTCAATCGGTTCCGTGCTCTTGCCGCGACAGCCTGCAGTTTCTATTGTGGCGGCCCAGAATAGCCCTTCTTGGGCAAACGTGGAGACCGACGTGGCCGTCATCGTACCTTTAAGTCCTCCCGGCGCGTCGATCGAGGAACTGGTCGCACTCGTTGCAGCAGATATGGAGCGCGTCAACGCGACGATCCTGTCCCGCACCGGCTCCGAAGTAGCCATGATCCCCGAGGTGGCGAATCACCTGATCTCCTCGGGCGGCAAGCGGCTGCGCCCGATGCTGACGCTCGCCATGGCCAACCTCGCCGGCTATTCCGGCGACGGACATGTCAAGCTCGCCGCCTCCGTCGAGTTCATGCATACCGCGACGCTCCTGCACGACGACGTGGTCGACGAGAGCGAGCTCAGGCGCGGCAAATTGTCGGCGCGCATGCTCTGGGGCAACGAGGCGAGCGTGCTGGTCGGCGACTTCCTGCTCGGCCAGGCGTTCCGGATGATGGTCGAGGTGGGCTCGCTGCGTGCGCTCGACATCCTCTCCGCTGCGGCCGCGACCATCGCCGAAGGCGAGGTGATGCAGCTCGCCGCCGCCAAAAATACAGCTACCACCGAGGACGAGTACCTTGCCGTGATCCGCGCCAAGACCGCGGAACTGTTCGCCGCCGCCTGCGAGGTCGGGCCGGTGATTGCCAACCGGCCGAAGGCGGAGCAGACGGCCTGCCGCTCGGTCGGCATGAATCTCGGGATCGCCTTCCAGCTCGTCGACGACGTCCTCGACTACGGCGGCAAGTCGGCCAAGCTCGGCAAGAACATTGGCGATGATTTCCGCGAAGGCAAGATCACCCTTCCCGTGGTGCTGGCCTTCCGCCGGGGCAATGACAGCGAGCGCGCGTTCTGGGTGCGGGCGCTCGAACGCGGCGAGATTTCGGACGGCGATCTCGATCACGCCGTCGCACTCATGAACAAGCATCGGGCGATCGAGGATACGCTCAATCGTGCCCATCACTATGGCGCCATGGCCGTCGATGCGCTCGCGCTATTTCCTACCTCGCCGATGAAGCGCGCGCTGGAGCAGGTGGTGGCATTCTGCCTGGCGCGATCGCATTAGCGCGTTCGTCAACTCTCAAGGTGGCCCCACCTTTCGCGGTGCTTTTCGCGTCCAGCAGCGTTACGCTTGCCTTGCTATTTCTCCGGTCGCGGCCAGGAAGGCCGACATGGCGGCGGCCGGCATGGGTCTTCCAAGATAGAACCCCTGACCCTCGTCGCACTTCCAATCTGAGAGTATCTCCCATGCCTCTTTGCTCTCGATACCTTCCGCAATGACGCGATAGCCCAGGTCATGGCCCATGTCGATCATGGTACGGACAAGCGTCTGGTCCCGGGCAGAATGCTCAAGCCCGATAATGAAGCTGCGGTCGATCTTCACGGCTGACGCGGGGAATTGCTGAAGATAGGACACGTTGCTGTAGCCCGTCCCGAAGTCATCGATGGAAATCTCCACCCCAAATTCCTTCAGCGCCATCAACTGGTTCAACATACGTTTGCTGTCCCGCGAGAAAGCGCTTTCCGTGAATTCCAGCTCCAACAGACCCGGCGCCAGACCGGCTTGCTCGACCGCGGCAATCAACCGCGTGGCGAAGTTGTGTTCGTCAAGATTTGCGGCCGATACATTCATCGACACGGTCAGCGACTCCCGTTTCCGATTCCAGAAAACGGCCTGGCGAAGCACACTGTGGATGACCCAGTCCGTCAAGGGGCCTATGAGTGCCGTGTGCTCCACCGCCGGTATGAACTCTTCAGGCGACACCGACCCAAGACTCGGATGGTCCCACCGCAGGAGGGCCTCGGCGCGCTCGCAGCGGCCGCCCGCAAAGGTGACGCGGGGTTGATAATGCAGAGATAGTTGGTTGTCTGCTTTGAGTGCATATTTGAAGTCGTTGAGGATGACGAAGCTGCGCGCGGCACGAAGGTCCGTCGCCGGGTCATAGCTCGCCACCGATCCATAGGCCTGTTGCGCATCTTCGACCGCGCTGAACATGCGGCGGAGAATCGTGCGCGGCATGTCTTCTCCGAGCGTGAACTGGTACGAGCCAAGGACCGGGGCCAGCACCACGGGAACGCCGTTGCAGAGGACCGGTTCCTGCAGTCTTGCGAGAATCACGTCGATGAAATCAGCGGGATCAACCGCTTGCCCCTCCATGAGGAGGACTCCGCATCGCGTGGTGCTGATGTGATAGAGCTTTCCTTCGTTGTTCATCAACGGCTGAATCGTACGTAGCGCGTCGCAGACAACCTTGTCGGCGTAATCTGCGCCGAGAACCCGCCAGCCATGACTTGCGTGATTGGGGGGCAAGAAATCAATTACAATGCCGGTCGCCGTCCCGCCATCCGAATGGCGCCTCGCGTCTTCCAGGTCTTCAAGCAACTGGTGCAGATTGGGTAACCCGCTCGTGCTGTCCACCCGGCCGATCATGTTCTGGAGTTCGATCTGGCTCATGACCATGGCGGCGAGATCTTTGAGGACCTGCTGATGGTCTTCATCAAGCCGCCGCGGCTTGACATCCACGACGCAAAGCGTGCCGAGGCCGTACCCTGTACGTGTGATGAGTGGCGCGCCTGCATAGAACCGGATGCCAGCTTGCGCGAGGGGGCTATCCTTAAAGCGCGCGTCTTCTTGGAGGTCAGGAACGACAAACACCGCAGTGTCTTGGATCGCGTAGTTGCAGGGTGCTTGCTCGCGGGGAATTTCGGTGAGATCAACGCCGACTTTCGACTTGAACCACTGACGATCGCGATCGGTCAAAGAGATTGTCGAGACAGGCGCGCAGAGCAGCCGACTGGCAAGGCGAGTGAGGCGATCAAAACTTTCACTCGGGGACGTATCGAGAAGTCGCAGGTCACGAAGCGCATTCAAGCGCGCTTCTTCATTTTCACGCGACTCGATGAGATGCAACGGCATTCGCGTCTCCCTATTATTTAAGAGCGCATATGCCCGGGCGAAGTTTACATCAGGTTACAGATGATCCTGCAATTCGAGAGTGGTTAACTTTCCGGAATCTCCGATGGAAAAAGTCAGTGTCGGCTACCGACGAGATGATAACGATCGCGATGAAGAGACGCGGACCATTGAGCGTGACCGGAAAGCGCGCCAGCCGGCCGCCCGACGACCGAGGCAATCTCCACGCTTGCTCACCACTGATATCGCAACACGCCCCTGCCGGAATAGCGGCTACTGACGTTGGAGAACTCGCCGTCGAAAGTGGCAGCCAACGACCAGCCATTGCGCCACGACATTTCGGCCGCAACGCTCGTCAGCGCGGAGTTCGCCCCGATTGAAGCGCCGTTGACCGCGAAAGAAGTGCCAGGCAGCGCCTGGAAACTCGCCTCGATGCTGGGGGTCGCATCGAAGTTATGTGCCCAGGCGAAGCGGCCGCGCAGCGTCAGCACTTACATTCGTCCCACCTGTGTAGGTGTTGAGCCCGTTCAGGATCAATGTTCCCGTACCTGCCTTGGTCAGAGAACCTTGCGCTGTACCACTGACAATTCCATCGAGCCTCAGGGTGTTGTCCTGGGTGTCGATGGTGCCCGCCGCGTTCAGAACCACCGCGCGATCTGTCGTGAAGCTCGATGTCACCTGCAAGGCACGGGGCGCGTTGGGCGTCACGCCATCACTGGCGAAGGTCATCGCGCTCGCCGTGTTACCCAGGTTAGCATCCTCGCTGATGATCAGCGTGCCATTGTAGATGGTCCATGGCGTGTGACCTGCCTGTGTCCCCGTCAACGTCCAGGACGAGCCTGTCGTGCCGGCCGCCGCGGTCAAGGCGAACTGGCTGAAGCCCAGGTACTTGACTCCGATCTGGGTGACGTCGAACGCGCCGTTATTGAGATTACCGCTTGCCGAATCCAGCGCCAGCGTCGCGCCCGTGATGGCCCTCGCGTCGACATTGCAGACGATGTTCGACCCCAACTGCAGCTTCAAGGTCGCAGCGTCGGCACCGGCCGCATACAGGATCGCGGTAGACTGTTGGGGGCCTGAAGCTATCGTGCCTGAGTTGATGATCGTGGAATTGGCGGCGGTGACATAGATTGCGTAACCACCAATCGACGATCCCCCGGCACCGGTCGTTTGACCGCCTGAGGAACCGGCGCCGCCGCCGGCCCCGCCCGCTCCGCCTGGCGCGCCGCCGCCGCCACCGCTGGCGCCTGTGGCGTTGATACTCGTGGCACCATCAAGCCCATGCACGGTGGTGCTGGCGTTTAACGTCCCGCCGAAGCCGGTGGCTGGGCTGACGGTGCCGCCAGCTTGTCCGCCGCCACCGCCGAGGGTCGCACCTCCCGCACCACCGCCGCC
>JGI24705J35276_12238333_pt1 | contig 19532 bp, 18 predicted proteins | sample TergutNt197P4_FD_35276 | JGI IMG/M metagenome (IMG submission 35276) | reverse complement strand
GAACTTCTTAGCTTCTGTTGTTGAAAGAAGGCAGACAATTAATATATAATAAAATCCAACGCTGCCATCGTCTAGCGGTTCAGGACATCGCCCTCTCAAGGCGGAGATCACGGGTTCAAATCCCGTTGGCAGCGCAATTAGGGGTGTCTTTTGCAATTATGCTTTGTTGCAACACTCGTCATTTATCTTCGTGCGTAAACTTCCTCGTGTTGCGCCGTGCCTAATCGCAAAATACACCCCTAATTGTTTTTGCTTCTTTTGTAAAAATAAAACAATCCATATGCCATTGTAAGGTTAACCATAAACAGCTATATGAAAATAGAAAAAATTACAAGCAATAAAAAACAATTCCTGGATTTACTATTATTAGCCGATGAGCAGGAAAATATGATTGATAAGTATTTGGAAAGCGGAGACATGTTTGCATTGTATGACGGTGATTTGAAAAGTATTTGCGTTGTAGCGCCGGTAAATAAAAACACTTGCGAATTAAAGAATATAGCAACATATAAAAAATACCAAGGTCAGGGATATGGGCAAACGCTGATAAAATTTATCCTTGATTATTATCAGGGCAAGTATAATACGATTCTTGTAGGGACAGGAGAAGTTCCAAGTATATTGTCATTTTACAAAAAATGCGGATTTGAAAAATCACATCGTATAAAGAACTTTTTTACCGATAATTATGATCATCCCATGTTTGAAGAAGGAATACTGCTTACTGATATGATTTATTTGAAAAAAATTTTGTGATCAGGGGTAATTTTACGGTGTTTTTCAAAATTCTTATATTTTGATATGTTTACTGCCTATGTTTTTATTGTAAATTTTCTGTCTTTAAAGTTTATCAAACCGTCTTTTTTCATCAGCGCAAGTTCTTTGTGCAAAGAAGTCCTGTCTACCATAAGGTAACTTGCCAAGTCCGTTTTAGAAATATCAATAACAAATTCATTTTTACCGTATTTAGCTTTTTGTTCATTAAGGTAAGACAATATCTTAACTCTGACGCTGTAGCCTTGTGTGTGTTTAAGCTGCTTAAATATTTCTCCGGAAACTTTATGCGACATTGTGCAAACTACATTATGCAGCATTTTAATATGGTGCCTGCTTAGAAACTGGGGCATATTAGTAATATTTTCGCAAGGGATAAACATTACAATAGAATCAGCCTTAACTCTGGCATTGACAGGAATTTCAGCGCCGGCAAAACAAAAAGCTTCAAAAAAAGAATCCTTTGGCAGCCGCCTCGATATTAATGTGCGGGCGCCGTAAATGTTTTCATATACCATGTATATCTCGCCTTGCAGAAGAATACATACGTCCTTAATCATATCTCCCATAGTAGCCACATTTTCACCCTTTTTATATTTTCTAATATTGGGTTTAAGAAAAGGCAAAACGAGGTTAATGTCAGAGACTGACATTCCCTTAAAAAGAAGACATTCCGCTAGTGTTTTTATGTATTTTTCCATATTAGCATAGGACAGATGGTTTATTTATAATTATTATTCATTCCGCTATGCTGTAATATTTTATTAAATCAAGCAGAAAAAATACGTTGCTGCAGCAACATAGCAATAATGTCTATGAGAGAATATGGTTTTTTATACAAAGAGGTTGTTTAACCGGCTTAGGGTGTGTCGACACACCCTAGTGCAGGGATTGTTTCACAGTTGGAATTTTCTGATGAAAACTAAATGAGCCGGAGCGTAAGGAAGTAAAAATGCAAAAACAGACATAAATTTGGACGAAGTATTTTGCATTTAGGTAAGGAAGAACCGAGTGAAGTCGCAAAAAGAAAGTTGTTATTCCTATCTTTTTGCGTTCCCGAGTGTCTTAATCGGGAATCCACTGTAAATGAACAAGGCTATGACACCGCATAAACGTAAAAAACGAAGAGCAAACGCAAGCCGATTTACAATCTGTACAACTTTCTTGCTACAGAACATATTAAACTACATTTCATAACCAAGATCAAGAAATTTGAACCTCTGAAGCCTTATGTTTCTATAATTCTTTAATACAAATTGCATATTCATTGTCAAAAACAAAATCTCTGACATGAACTTAAGTCTATATCAGAGATTTTCTTGTTACACGATCTGTTATGGATAATATTTATTTTACAATTATTTTATTATGGAAAAAATTTATACAGCTCTGCATATTTTTATCAGGTTCAGGATTTCCAATGTCATAACCTTTTTTTTCTAAAAAAGGTTCTACTTGTTTTACATAATCCAACAATTCCTGAACCTTCTTTGTATCTATTTTATTGTCCTTAACTACGGATTTTTTCATTTCCATTTTAATCCCCTATACAAGTAATCTTGTATGAATAAATCTGCTGTTTTGCAATCCTAATGTTGCTACATATTGCAGAATAAAATCTGTATATTGCCTGATAATTTTCTTTAAATCTTCTTTGTCGGTATAATCATCAATCTCTATCTTTATTTTATCTAAATCCGGCAACATTATAGGTCTTGAATGAATATGCCACTTAGTATTATCGCCTAATTGACTTGCTATTTCTTTAGCTCTTGCTCGTTTGTATTTTTCATCCACCTTAATTTTTCTTGTTTTTGTTTCTTTCCAGTCGCAAAATTTATATTGCACAAGCCATTCTTCCAATAAATTTATCGTCAATTCCTTTGTCTGCTTGCATTGATTTAAAAATGCCAAATCTTGCATCTGATACATTGCAAATTCTGCATTTGTAAGAGTCCCATTTTGAGATTTTCTTATTATATTATCTATTTCGTCTATATATCCATTTGCCGGAACAAAACGTTTCTCTTTGATTGAATAAATTTGCGGATCAATAGGACCTAAACAAGACGAACAATCCATAAATATCTTATTTCCTGACATACAAAATATTGTGCCGGCACTCATAGCATAGTTCGGAACTATAAAATATACTCTCTTGTAATATCTTCTCACGATATTGACATATTTTTCAGTTGTTTCAGAGCTTCCACCATTCGTATGTAAAATAATTATCAAAGTTTCTCTTTTGTTATTTTTGTGTTCAGAGGCCAAACCCTCAACTGCAGTTCTAAAAATAGATTCATATGAACTGTCAATGTCACCCATATAAAATAGGACATCGGCATTATCAGCTTTAAAATAATTTTCTATTTCCAATAAATAGTTATTAACCGTATTTTTGATTGTTTCATTAAAGGTATTTATTGCCATAAACAGATTATAGCCTTTTTATAAGTTTTTTTCAATTTTTGTATTGTTTCGTATAGACAAGCACAAATAACCCAACCTTGCATAGTATTACAGCAAAATGAAATAAAAATATTTATTTTTTAGTTTTTTTGATAAAATAAATAATATTATTTACGCAAAAACTTTAATCCTAAGGTAAAACAAATGAAATTAAGACCTAAATATAAAATGAAACTCGTTGCCCAAATGCACAAGGCTATATTTGATGAATACATAAATTACTCTTCTGTAGAAGCATATATAAATGAATTTGTAGAAGAACTTGACTGGGATAATATGGGCTATCCCGTAAATTTTAATTTCCGTATTCAATATACATACGATAAAATTAACAAAACAGATATTATTGATTTAACAAAAACCCTAACAGAAATGCCCCAAGATACTTTATTCTCAATAGCTGTTGATATTGGCATCCAAGTACCAATGATATTGCCAGCGTTTCCTACTTTTACAAGAACATTAACACCAAATGAAACAGGAAGCTCTTACGCTAGAGAAATGTTCGATAAGGCGTATAAACTTGTACTTGAAGATCCTGCTCAAGCAATAGGATTAGCAAACAGTGCTTTAGAATCTATAGTAAAACATATACTTGAAGATCCGCAAGTAACTATTAAATACGATAAAAATGATACCTTATATAAGCTCACGGGAGCTATTTTAAAAAAATTTAAGTTTTTTCCATCTGAAGAGTTGCATAAAAACATAAAAAATATAGGGAGTTCTTTATTACGTATAGCAAGCGAAATTGAAGAGTTACGTAGCGACAAAACTTTTGCACATGGTAAAGGAAAAAATGATTACATTGTAGATAGTAGCTTATACTCAGCCTTTATATTAAACTCAATAATAACCGTTGGCTTGTTTATTATCTCATACTATGAATCTAAATATAACAACCAAAAGCAAGAGCAAGAAGAAGATCTTGAAGATATTCCTTTCTGAATCTTATCGTTAGTATTACAGCAAAATGAAACAAAAAAACTAAAAACTCTGAACGCGTACCAATTTATAATCTGTATAACTTTCTTGCCACGAATCACATTAAACTACATTTCCTAACCAAAGTCAAAAAGTTTGCGTCTCTAAAACCTTATGTTTCAGCAATTTTATAGGTTAAGTATATAGCAGGTATAGTAATACAGTATAATGAAATAAAAATATTTTAATTTCAGTTTTAATAGGAGACTCATTATGACAAATTTAAAAGCAAAAGATTTTTATGAATATGTTGGTAAAATACTTCTCAAATATAAGGTTGCTTGGGGAAAAAAGAATCTGCATACCATAGCGAAATTTGACGGACTAGATAAATATGTTAAATCTCTTGTATCAGGCAACATCTATGTTTCAGAACGAGGACAGGATTTTGCTTTAAGGCTTATTCATCACATTGTTTTTAAAGAAAACACACCTGTATTACTTTTTTCTAAAATTCCCTCAGCGAAATTTATAACAAAACTTATCTCTTTACAAACGAAAATCTCTTCAGATACATTAATAAAAGGTAATATTTTTGGAAATGATTGGTCAAATATACTCTCTGCTGCACACAAAATTGTGGATACGCCTCTTTACATTAACAGTACAATAACAAATATACCACAATTATGTGAATTTACAAAAAAACTAAAAACTGACAATAACGCTCTGTCTTTAGTCGTGATAGAAAGGGATATTAAAATAGTAAAAGCACTAAACACTTTGGCAAATACGTCAAATATTGCCATTGTTATAGTTAAAAGAGGGTAATGTGAGAAAACTATTTGAAAATCAAATTTTTACAACTCTAATACCAAATAATTATCGTTTGACTATATATGACATAATTGATATGCGAAAAAATATAGAATCAGCCAAAGGTAATGTCGGATTATTTTGGTTCAATTCCAATTTGACAAAAATAGTTTTATCCAAAAAAGCACAAGTAAAATATGCTAACCAAAGCAACAATGGCGAATGGGTTACAGTATTGAAATCGCACGATAACGTATATAACAGTCAATCAGGTGATTTTATTAAATCAATAGGCGGAGAAGTTGAAAACAAATATTCTTTGCCGAGAGGGTTTATTTCATATAATTCTTTTCAAGATTTGTTTATGATTATAGGCGGAGATTGGCTAACCGTTAGTATAGCTAAGAAAATAGTTAGTGAATTTAATTTAGACCCTGAAAAAGTTGTTTTAAAATTCGGAACAAGCGGTTTTAAAGGGAAGAAATCATTATTTAAACTGCAAGATTATAATGTAAAGTCAAAATGACACAGATAAGCCCAAGTAAATTGAATATCTCTTGATTATAATTCTATTAAACAATAGATAATTTTAATAACAGTACGCATCAGAGGTGCATCAGAGAGCAAAAGAGAGGTGATAATTGTATGACTATGTCACTAAAAAAGATTATAGTTAATGTTTCCAAATCCAGATTCAAATCCAAAGTCAAAATTAGAAAAAAACAGTCTACTTTAGCAAAATCAGCAGGAAGTACAGAGAAAGCCTGTAAATATACCGATAACAAGACATCGATAATCCCAAATAACTTGAGCTTATCTGCCCCTTTTTGAGAACCCTGAAAATTCAGACCCTAAAAGCTAAGAGAGCATATTATTTAAAAATTGGAGAAGGAAATACATAGTTTTGCAATACTTCTTTGGGTTTTATATAATAAATTGAATTTTAGGAGTATTTGTCGTATATGTAAGCCAAAAGGCTTATTACATAAAGATTATTTGTTGGAAGCACAGAGAAAGACTGTGTTGAGTTTTTGCGAAAGCAAAAATACATTGCACTCCACAAATAATCGTTTGCTTTTAGCCTGTCTTGAAAAATAGACAGGCAGAGGCGACGATTATTTATGAGTTCGTGCAATGGCTCATTTAATAATTCGTCGCCTTTTTATTTTGCTTGCAAAAACTCTAACAAAAATAAAAAAAGAGAGGTTATCATGGATACTTCAGAAGAAACAAAAACAAAATCAGAATTAAAGCAGAATGTTAAAAAAGTAAATAAGAGCGGTGTTTTTGCGCCTTTTATAATTAACCTTATAATGTTTAGTATATCTGGTAGCGCTTTTTTTGTAACTATTGATTCGTTTCCCTTTACTGTGATTATATTTGGAATTCCTGCTTTTATATTTTTGTGGTTCACTATTAAATATTACGTAAAAATTGTCACAAGATGGGTTGTAGAAGAAATAAAATCTTAATTAGGTTAAAAACATTTTTTTATAATTGAAAATAAAAAGAGAGGTAGAAATGAAAAAAATACTGTCGATGTCATTTGTATTTGTAATGCTTTGTTATGTAACAGTTTATGCAACTGAAAAATTTAAAGATACGCTAAATAATGCAAAAAAAGGCGATGTTGAAGCACAGGTCAAAGCAGGAATTGTCTATCAAGAAAAAAGAGATTATAAAAATGCAATCAAATGGTACATCAAGTCTGCCGAAAGCGGAAATAGTCAGGCATTGCATAAACTAATTGAATTAGAATCTGAACTTAATGCTATGCGTTATATTAAAGGGATAAGGAATATTAGTTTTGCAACTACTAATAGTGGTCAGGGATATCATTATAGTGATGTGTATGCTTACTTGCTAAAAAATGTTGCAAGAACATCTGATTATGACACATTTAAAGAATTAGCTAAACAATTGAGTTCTGCAGGATTTTTATTCACATTCCCAAAAATTAGATTTGATTATTCTGATAGCGGAGACAATCAGGCGCAGTACTATATTGGAAAATTTTTATATGAGGATAAAGACAGCCATAGCTGGAATAATAATTATAAAGATATTGGAAAAAATAATATAGAAGATTCTGCACAATTTGGAAATGTTCAAGCAAAAGAATTTTTGTTGAAAATTGAAAAACAAGAAAAACTAGAAGAAGCCGAAGAAGAAGCCAAAAACAAAGCTTATATAGAACAAGAAGAAAGAAAAGCCACAAACAGAGGAGGTAAAAAATTTGCAAGCGGTACTTGGCGTACTGCGGAAGAATTAAACAATATTCCTGTGAGAACTTTTGTATCGGAAGATAATTATCAAACCATTGTAAATTATATTAAACTCGACAGAATTAAAAATATGAGCGACGTTAGCATGGTATTTAATTCCGAGAGTGTTTCGCTTGGTTTTAGAGATTGGTTGACCGATAAGGGCACTTATATAGAAATTATTTATGAGCGGAGAGCATTAAGCGGTAACAAAATACTTAAAAGAGATTATTACAGGGCAAGCAAAAGTGATGTGGCATATTGGAATAAAATAAACAAACTGTTTGCCAAATAAAAGTTTATTTAATTTTCGATATATTTAAAAAGGAGCTGTCAAAATGAAGAAAGAAACACTAATAGCTGCCGTAATGTTAATTTTTGGAGTTTCAAATCTTTTTGCTTTTTCGCAACAAACTTATGACGGATTGATTAGTCGTTTAGGTAAATCTAAAACTGAATATAATGATTGGTTTAGTAGTAATAGAAAAATTTCAGAAAAATTTGGCGTTGAGTTTAGCAGATGGTATGAAACAGATGGGGACAGCATAGCAACGTTATATGATAAAAAAGATGATACTATTACACAAACAAGTATAAAATATGGACAGTTTTTTGGTCGGCAAAAGTTAACAAATATTTATAACGGTGTAAAAGCGATCATAGATAAGAATGCCGATTTTTTGTATAAGACGACTAGGAATGGCGCAGGATATTCAGGGAAAACAATAGGAACAGAGAGACATTATTTTTTAAGCAAAGACAAAAAATATTTTGTGATAATTGAAATGAACGCAGAACCGTATCAAGGAGATACACTTTATTATTTAGAAGTTTTAATCTCTTCTAAAAATCAAAAAAATTGGGAATACATTCAAAAACAGTTAAAAGAGCGTGAAACCGTTAGAGAATAAATTGTTTTAAGAATAGCTAAATCGACAAGTTTAAGAGAGTGGACAAAATTTAGAATTTTTCCATTGAAACCGCTTGCTTAACAAATATCCCTCTTGTATGGTAAAATACATAATATGAAAATAAATTTTATATCTTGCAAGTATGTTTTTGCTCAAACCTCGACTATAAAGTCTGATAAGTCCAGTCTGCCAGATATGTATGAAGGTAAATTTGTGCATTCGTATATTGTTTTTTCCAACCGTAGTGAGTCAATAAAATATAAGAAACAAGGTTATATTGGGCTTACCTCAACAGCCATTGATTTAGCAAAGGCATTGGAAGAACATAAAGATTTTGGACGTTTTGTTAGGCAAATTAGAATTAAGCTTAATTTGAAAGAAACCTATGTAAAGAATGCTGCGCAAAAATGTGTATCTATCTGGGAAAAAGACCCTAAAGAAATATCAGAAGAGTTTAACCAGATTATGTTAACTGATACAATTGTATCCATGGATTGCAAAATTTCTCCTATCATTTATAATCAAGTTCCCTTTATTGTTAATTATGGTTGTATCTTTCTACCTTTGCTGCAACCGATTAGAATTATTCCAAGTTATCCAGATTATATGCGAAACGATAGTATTATATATGCTGGTGAAGAAAACATAATGTATGACAGCATAAATATAAACATTCCTTATAAAACATCTGTAAACGAAATTAAAAAATTCCTTGATAAGAATAAAGATATTTTAAACAATAAATTATCTAAACTGCCAGAAAATAAATTTGCAGTTACAAAAGAACAAATTAAAAATTTAAACTTACACGAAAAATACTCCTACAAGGAAATAGCAGAAAAATCTGGCAATCGCTCAAGAGAAGCTATAAGGCAAGATACACATAGAACAAAGAAAAATTTAGATTCATTATTTTCACTAAACAACAAACAAAATTCCGACGATAAAACCTCAGTATAACAAAAACACACCATAACATTTGTTATCCCATTTCCCTATACTCTTTTTACAATAAATTTCCTTTGCTAAAGTTTATTTATGAACAAGGCAAAAGGGAATTTTTTCATTTCTAACAGATTAACCACAACCAATGAAAACGAAAATAAAGCACAAGCCGAGTGCTTAGGCGATGTCGTTTTCAACTCAATAATTTTCCCTAGACAGCTTATAGATGAAGCTAAAGCTGTTTTTACATCAGCTTTTGAAAAGGAGTTTACCGATGAAGAGTGCGCCATAGCGTTATATAAATACGCAAAATTAGAAATGCTTGTAAGAGAGATTAAAGCAAAAAATGAAGAAAGAAACGCAGTAAAAATAACGGCTAATAATAAGCCGAAAGAGGAGCAACAAAAATGATCGATACTATTAAGTTATTGCTTGCGCAAGGCTACAAGATTTTAAACTATGAATTATTCAAGAATTACTATTCAGGTTATTTAAAAGGTTTCTTTGAAGCACCTTACACAAATTATATAGGTAGAAAGTGTTTAATATCTTGGTCTTTGCCTATAAAAGACGGCAAATACAGACTACGATTGATTATAATCAAAAACCGTTACACAGGCTATCCATATTTATACATAGAATTTTCCATACCAAAGCTTTTGTTTGGCAACAACATTCAAGAAGTCTGTGAAAAAGATTTTGAAATTATTGTAGATAAGCTGCTTGCAGAGTTAAAAGAAATGGGTGTTAGTACCACAAAAGAAGTCATAGAACAGGCAATCGTTAAAAAAGTCCATTATTCTAAAAACTTTGTCTTACCTATGCCTTTATCTTGCGAAGATGTTTTTGGAATGGTAAGAGAAAGCTCATTTCCACGCTGTAAGTTGCTACCGTCTGAAAAGTCGTATGGCAATGTGATATTTAACTCTAAATCTTTAAGGGTGCTGTTTTATAATAAATTTGAAGAAGTAAAGCAGTTTCCAAATCATTTACTTAGGTTTGGAATAGGTGAAAATCGTTTATTGAGAGTGGAAATTCAATACAACAAAGAGTATAAAATAAAATCGATTTTACAAAGGTTTGGATATAGCAAGAATGATAACACCTTTAAAGAAATGTTTGACCTTGCAAAGTTCAAAAAGGTATTTGATTATACTTTGCGAACACTCCATAAAAATATGCCTGATATGATATCAAAGTCAAATATAAATGAAGAAGTCATTTCATTGTATAAAACTGACAGTCAAAAGGCGAAAGTATTAGCAGTTCTCGGGTTTCAACAAAATAAAAACCCTGTAGAAGCAAAGGAAGAAGCCCGAAAAGTATTTTCAGAAAACTTTTTAAAAACACATAACTATATTTTAGTTGAAGATGAAAACATACAATTCGCTCTTCTTAAATTTTTACAAGAGATTGAAAATTATGTTCCATTATTTAGAACATAAAGAAATCTCAAACTCCGACGAGGAAAATTGTACATATCATAGAAAACGTTATATAATGTTATATATGAAAATAATAACATTATTGGAAGAATACCGACTTAAAAACAAAATTTCACAAGTAAAACTTGCTGAAATGCTTGGGGTAGCATTTGCAACAGTAAATCGTTGGTTTAACAAACGAACTGTTCCAAATAAAATACAGACCTATCATATAGAAAAATTGTTAGAAGGAAAAAAATAAGATGGAAAAAGAACAAGCCATACTATTTTTAAGAGTATCAAGCAGAGGGCAAGAAGATAACTATTCTCTTGATGCACAAGAGAGATTAGGGCGTGCCTATGCCGATAAAAACAATTTAAGAATTGTTAAATTTTGGAAAGTAGCAGAGAGTGCTTGGGGTAAAAAAGAACGAAAAAACTTTAACCAAATGCTTGAATATGCAAAAAACAACCCTCAAATAAAGCATATAATTTTTGACATTTTAGATAGAATGACCAGAAATGATTTTGACAAAATTAGAATGAGAGAATTGATGGTTGAACACGGAAAAACTTTTCATTTTTCCAGAACCAATAAGACATATAACAAAAATTATTCCTCAGATGATGAATTTATGCTTGATATTGAAGTTGCTGTTGCAAAGAAATGGTCTAATGATATTTCACGCAAAGTAAAAATGGGACATTTGGAGTCAGCAGAACAGGGACATTACCCACATTTTCCACCTGTTGGATATAAGCGTGATGATAGCAGAAAAATAATTAAAGACGAAGTCTTTGCACCTTTGGTAAGCAAGTTATATGATTTAGTTATTGCAAGGCACTATTCCCTTACAACGATAACACAAATGTTATATGATTTAGGCTTAAGAAATCCCCATAAAGGTTGTCATAACAAAAAAAGAATGAAACTGACAAGCCTTAAAGAAATTATAGAAAATCCTTTTTATTATGGTAACTTCATTTGGAAAAAAAATCTATATGAAGGAAAACACGAACCCCTTATAAGCAAAGTTGTATGGGATAAAGCAAATGCTGTATTACAGGGTGAAGATAGACCTTATAACAAAGACGAAGTAGATTATTACTTCACAGGGTTATTAAAATGCAGTGAATGTGGCAGTTCTATTTCAGGAGCATATACGATTAAAAACAAGGAAAAACCTGAAAAAGCTAAAAAATACAGATATTATAGATGTCGCAGACAAAAAAACCACGAAATTAAAGGCTATATAAGAGAAAATTATTTGGCTGATAAGGCATTATTGTCTGTTGTAAAAGGAGTTCATATACCCAAAAACGCTACAAATGTGATACAAACAACTATAGACCTTATAGCAGGAAAACAAGGCTTTATGAAGCAAAACAAGCGTGAAACCTTACAAGCTGAATATAATGATAGTTTAAAGCAAATGGACAGGCTTTATGAATTGTATTCTAAAGGAGCAATAAACAATGTAGAGATATTTGCAAATAAAGAAAAGGAATTAAATGAAACAATTATCAGACTTAAAGGCGAACTTGCCCTTTGCAATACTGACGAAAAGAAAACAGTAGAAAAAGCCAAAGCCCTTTTTCTTGTTATCAATGAGTTAGAGCAGTTATATACAGAAAGCAATTACGAAGATAAGTCGTTAATTATAAAAGAATTATGCGGAGTTTCAGTATTGAAAGGCAATAAAGTCATACCTGAATATCTTGAACCTTTTAATATAATTCGCAAGATACCTAAAGCAGTTGAAGAATGTTCCCCAACTGCTTCAGATGTTAAATTGCTTGAAGACGCAAAGGACTTTAAAAGTTATACTGAAAAACTGGTACGCGCCCGAGAGGAGTCGAACCTCTAACCTTTTGATTCGTAGTCAAACGCTCTATCCGGTTGAGCTACGGGCGCACAAGAAAGGCTTGAAAATTTAGTTTGTAAGAGTTTATTTTATTCGATTTTTGGTTTAAAGTCAAACGAAACGGCAAGTAATAAGTAAAAAGCTTTTGTCATTATTTTTTAACTGCCGTTACAGCATACGCCGGAGCATTTGTGTTTGCTTTTCGGGCGGCAGGAATCGTAATTTGAACAGCCTGATTTTGAGCTTTGCGCGAATGTTGAAAACTGTTTGGTGACTTCATCACTCTTACAATCCGGACATTCGATTTTATCGGAAGAATTTAAAACAAGCGCTTCAAACTCTTTGTTACATTTATTGCATATGAATTCAAATATGGGCATAATTTAACGGCAGAGAATAGATAATAGAGTATAGATAAAACAACTACAAAAGATAAAATTACCGTTTATTTTGCCGTATCTATTCTCTGTTCTCTATTATCTGTTATCTCTCCTTGGTTTTTCATATTTTCTACTGTTTCCGCGCTGGTTGAAGCGCGAACGGCCGAAGGAATTATTTCCGCCTTTGTTGTTTCCTCGGTCTGAATATTTATCCCTGCCGCCTCTGTCGTCCCTTGAAGCGCCGCCGGAGCTTTCTTTGGCGGGCTCAACGGAAACATGTTTGCCTTTTATATTGCTGGAATTTAAAGCGTTTATAACATTATCCGCGTGATCGCTTGGCACTTCCACAAAAGAAAAAGATTCCAAAATTTTAATATTTCCGACGACATTTCCCTCAAGGCCTGTTTCCCCTGCTATCGCGCCGACAAAATCGCCTGCTCTGATTCCGTCTTTTTTGCCTATATTTATAAAAAGCCTTGTCATGCCGCGTTCTCTGGCGCCGGTATTTGCGTAACCTTCGCTCTGTCTTGCGAACATATCGGCTCTTTCTTCCTGTTCTTTTTTCTCGCTGGCAAAAGCCATTTTCAAAAGCGCGGCCGCTACGTCAAGCGATGTAAATTCGTCTGAAATTAACGACTCCGCCATTTTTACGTATTTTTCCGTATCCGCCTCGTCTTTCATCGCTTCTTTAATCTTTTCAAGCATCAACGTTGTTTTAATATTTTCCACTTCGGCCAAAGAAGGAACCTGCACTCTTTTTATATTCGCTTTCGTGTATCTTTGTATGTCGCGCAGTTTATAAATATCTTTTCCCGCGACAAAAGTATAAGCTTTGCCTGCTCTGCCTGCTCTTCCGGTTCTGCCGATTCTGTGAACATAATCTTCATCGTCTTTGGGCACGTCAAAATTGAAAACCATATCTATATCGTCAACGTCTATGCCTCTGGCGGCAACGTCCGTCGCTATAAGCAGCTCTATTGAACCGCTGCGGAACTTTCCCATAACCCTGTCTCTTTGCGATTGGTTCATATCACCGTGTATTGCGTCGGCGGAATATCCTCTGGTTTGAAGCGATGCCACAACTTCGTCTACTCTTTTTTTAGTATTACAAAAAACAAGCGAAAGTTTCGGATCATACATATCAAGACATCTGGCAAGCGCTTCAAGTTTTTGGTGTTCACGGATATCAAAATAATACTGCTCGATTAACGGAACCGTAAGCTTTTCGTGCACGACTTTTATCATTTCAGGGTGATGCTGGTATTTTTTCGTCAGGAACATAAACTCTTTAGGCATTGTCGCGGAAAAAAACACTGTCTGTCTTTCTTCCGGCAGACTTTTTAATATAAGCTCGATATCATCGCGGAAACCCATGTCCAGCATTTCGTCGGCTTCGTCCAAAACTATTGTTCGGGCGTTTTCAAGTTTCAAAGTTTTTCTTTCCAAATGGTCTATAACTCTTCCGGGGGTACCTACAACAATCTGCGCGCCTTTTGACAAAGCGAGCATTTGTCTTTGTATGGGCTGCCCGCCGTAAACAGGAACTATGTTTATCCCTCTTTTATACTTTGAAAAAAGTTTAAGCTCTTCGCAAACCTGTATTGCAAGCTCCCTTGTGGGGCATAAAATTATTGCCTGCACGTTTTTACTTTTCGCGTCGATTTTTTCAAGCAGCGGTATTCCGAATGCCGCTGTTTTGCCTGTTCCTGTCTGCGCCTGACCTATAAGGTCCCCACCTGCCATCATTACCGGTATTGCCAAAGACTGTATCGGCGTCGCTTCTTCAAAACCTAAGTCGCCTACTGCTTTAAGTATCTCGTTTGACAAGTTTAACTCTTCAAATTTTAACGTTTTCATGTTTTTCCTTTACCCTTTTTAACGGCAGTTAATAGTGAATAGTTAGTAGTGAGTAGTTATTGAATTTCGGCTCTGCCGAAATCTATAATAGGTTTTCGCAAAGGCAAAGCCTTTGTGAAAACACCTAAACTATTAACTACTCACTATTCACTATTAACTGCCGTTCTATCTTTCCACCGCTATTTTTATTCTCTTCTTATTTCCGCTGCCGTCTTTCATGTATACTATATATACTCCGCTGGCAACTTTTTCTCCTGCATCATTTTTTCCGTCCCATACTGCCATTCCGCTTGCGTCTGCTTCCAAGTCTCTTACCACCTGACCCAGCATTGTGTATATCTTTATGCGCGTTCCCGCCGGTATATTAGAAAATTGCATTCTGGAATAATTCAGACCCTTCGACGGCTGTATCGGGTTTGGATAATATCTTACATCTTCAAATGCTTTCACCGCGTTTGCCGTTCCCATTATAGCATATACTGATAAATGATTTATATTAGCTGTCACCTGTTTGTTTACCTTATCTACTTTTGACTGCAGCGGCACCCATACCTGTTTTTCTTCATCATATCTTGCTATCACTAAAGTGTCTTCGTTCATTCCTGTTATGTCGGACTCATTGTATGGTATTCTCAACTCTATTGCCTTTTCCGCCTTCTTTCCCTGCGCGTCTATACGCACGCCTATATTTGTATGACTCAATTCTCTCACGTACGATTCAGCCTGCGCTAAAGTGTTGTGCTGCTTAACTTGGATTGTTACATCCTCGTTGAACGTCCTTTCAGGTATTATCATCTTTCCGATATTTTGAACGCCGTTTCTTGAGATTACCGGAAACTCTATTACTGCTCCCTCATACGAAAATAAATTATATGTCGTACTTGCTACCGTGAGCAAAAGAAACCTTGGCTCACCGCCGGTCGGCAGAACAAATTCTCTGAAGTTATTTTTATCTTCAGCTTGCTCCTGCGGTGTTGTTGAACTTGAAACCGGGCCGAAATCTCCACCCCATATGAGGAAGTAACATGGCTTAATGTTCCGGCTATCAAGGAATGCAGGCAGCTTCGTTTGCCAAACAGCAGGCTCTCTGCGGAGAGCAAAAGTATGATTAAATCCAAACTCTGCAACTGCAATAGGCGCATTTCCTATTGACGCTGAAATCTGTTCCAGTTTCTTCCAATCTCTATCTAGTGCGCTGCTGCTAAGCAAAGTGTCCGGATATGTGCTAATATAGATATCCATAGAAAGAATATCCACATACTCTTTGCCCGGGAAAAACTGTAAAAAGTCCTGACTGGAACCCGGTATTACATTAACATTCCATACCCATATAAGATTCTTTAGCCCTTTTGTTTGTGTCATATAATCATGTGTATATCTCCAGAGTTTTACGACATCTCTTTTTGTCTGTCCGTTTTCCGTGAAAGATCCGTACGGAGGTAAATCTCCCCACCAGAACCATCCTCCGTTTATCTCGTGAAACGGTCTAAATAAAATCGGTATGGGCTGGCCTGTTTGTGAAACGAAACTAGAAAAATATTCCGCCAGCTCATCGAGGAACGCATTAAATTGCTCATGGCGGTCGCCATTTGGCAAAATGTTGCTTATGATACTTTCAACGCTTGTATCCCAAGAGTCCCATTGATCTCCTCCGGGAGTTCCATAAGTGACAAAGTTTGGCATATGGCTCTGAAATGTTATCACGCCTCCGAGAGCATATTGCTGATTAACGCTCTTTGTTATAGAATTACGGTTATTTAAAATATCATTATGCGTCTTGCCTTTAGTTATATAATTCGTCGTGTAGTATTCGTAACCGAATACCAACGGAGACCGTCCAAGAATACCCTCTCGAGTCCAGTCAGACGAATGCGAAAATGAAGAACCGAGCGCGGGCTTCTTAACGCTTTTCAGCCAAGATAGCAGCGCCTCGGTTTCCGGCGTCCGTGTACGGCTTTGTGAATAAGACTGCCCGCAAAAAAGCAGACCTATTAACAAAACAACAGACGCTAAAAAGAATAGTGATTTTATTTTTTGTGTCAAATGAAACCCCTTTTAACGGCAGTGAATAGTTAGTAGTGAGTAATTATTATGTCTGTCATACGGAGCTTTGCCCCGACTATTAAAAGGTGCGCAAAGCGCACTCCACAACTACTCACTACTAACTATTCACTATTAACTGTCGTCCTATCTTTCCACCGCTACTTTTATTCTCTTTTTATTTCCGCTGCCGTCTTCCATGTACACTATATATACTCCGCTGGCCGCTTTTGCGCCGGCATTATTTTTTCCGTCCCAAACTGCCATTCCGCTTGCGTCTGCTTCCAATTCTCTTACAAGCTGTCCCAACAATGTGTATATTTTTATGCGCGTTCCCGCCGGCATATTTGAAAATTGCATTCTGGAATAATTCAGGCCTTTTGACGGCTGCAGCGGGTTAGGATAATATTTCATATTCTCAAACGCTTTTGCCGCGTTTGTTGTTCCCATTATGGCATATACCGATAATTTATCTATATACGCTATTATCTGTTTGTTTTCACTATCCACTTTTGACTTTAACGGTATCCACACCTGTTTTTCTTCGTCATACCTTGCTATCACTAAACCGTCTTCATTCATTCCCGTTATGTCGGATTCATTGTACGGGATTCTCAGTTCCATCTCCCTTTTAGGTTCATTTCCCGGCGCGTCTATAATCACTCCTATATTCGTATGCTGCAATTCTCTCACGTTCGATTCCGCAGGCGCTAAACTGTTGTGCTGTTTCACATCGATTATCACACTTTCGCTGAACGTCTTTTCGGGTATTGTCATCATTCCGGTATTTTGAGCGCCGTCTTTTGATATTACCGTAAACGTTATTACTGCGCCTTTAACAGGAGCGCCTTTGGTGATTTTTATCGCTGCACCGCCGTACTTTCTCATCGGAAGAGGTACGATGTCAGTCTTCGTTATCGACTTGGTTTCACATCTAACATCATCATCTGTCGCGCCATCACGGACTATAAATGCGTTGTATGTACCACCCCCAAGGAACGACATAGGAAGATTTATGGTTTTTGCTCCTTGCCGCTCTTCCTCTGTCACGGCAACGACATACCAGCTGTCACCTTTTCGTCTTCCAATTACAGCATACTCGCCGGGAGCGCCATCAAGTATTCTTGATTCGTCCCATGCCGAAGGTAGATTCTTGAAAAATTCCGTATAGTTTTTACCAATGTAGGCCGAAGGTATATCCGATAACTCGTCACTGCCCGTTTCCAAAAGCACAGGAAGTGCAATCAGATGCGCGGTAGTTAAATATCCGTCCAGACGATGTACAGTCCCTCCGGATATTGGATTATTTCTTGTCCGATATGCTTGAACAAACGGCGCGTAATATGTCGGGCCTGTAGCGCTGCGTATAAACGGATATAATGTATTCTGATACGCCGAACGCTCTATGCTGCCATTAAAAATATAATATTCCGCATTACGGATGCCATCCAATCTCAGGACGTGAGGATAGGTGCGCCTTTCCCCTGATGACGGGTGGGCATTTTGGAAATTTACCATTATTTTATGCCTTGCGGCGATTTCAATAATCCATTTATAATGTTCTAAACTTCCACGCTTAGGGTCTTCGCTAGGGACTGGACGCGTCTGTCTTTCGTACCAAACAAAGTCAACCTTTATACCTACTATTCCACGGCTTGCAAGAGAACTTAAAACGGCTTCGCATTGGTCCGGATCATCTAGTTGATTGACGTGGCGCCATACAAAAATACCGATTCCTTTATCTTTCGCATACTGAATAACGTTAACCTGATCATTATATGACATCCAATCCCATCCTGCATCCATAGTATAGTAAGGCCAGCCCATTTCGGCGGCTAAATCTATATACTTTTTATGAATATCTTTATCCATCTGCCCATCTTGAGGCAGACCGAGACTTTTACAACTTAACCATGACCACGCGCTAACGCCGGGTTTAATCCAAGAGGTATCGGGTAATTGATTTGGCTTAGCAAGGTTCTCAAAAATCATGGTTTCCGCTATCTCTTTCGGAGTGCCCATGACCGCTACTCTCCATGGCGACTTCCATGGAAGTTTGATATTAACATTATGTTTTTGAGAGTCTGTTAATGCGAGTTTTAATAAACCGTTCGAATTAAGAGCTATCACTTTAACGCCGCTATATTCCGAATTCAGTTCCGCTTGTGCGATATTCATCCAGTTGCCGTCAACTGTTTTTATTAACATTGGCATACCAATGCCTCTTGATGCGTTTGCCAGTTGTCCTAAATTATATTCTCGATATACAAGATTATAGTTACCTTCATGGGTATAGGGCATCGCCCATAGATGAGAGCCGGGGGTAAGTTGGAACTCGGTTATTTCGCCGGTATTGGAAGCAGTTCCCGCGGTATAGCTATCCCCACTGTCGTCGATAAAATACCTAAACGCCATTCCGTCGTTATAGGCTCTGAAGACGAATTGGATTTCTTTTGAATCTTTCACAAACGTAATGGTCAGCTCTTCAGCTCTGTTAACGTGCTGTGAGAATTTGCCGGAAATCATCTCATAGGTTTCATTTATCGTGTTTATCCTCGCGGATTTGTACTCAAGGCCCGATGTAAAATCAGCATAGCCGGTTATGTTAATACCTAAGGATGAATCAAGAATCATCGGCTTTCCGTTAAGCTTCGCGGAGTAATTCACGGTTCCGGCGTCTGTCAGATTAATAGTGACGCTGATATTCCTGCTTGGCGACTCAAGCACCCAGCTTTGAGGCGCCGCATAAACATAGGAAACGAAATATTGCGCGCTCAGGAACAGAGCTAAAAGGCAATTACGAATTACGAATGACGAATTACGAATCAACGGCGAACGGCAAAGACAATTATTTTTTTGT
>JGI24705J35276_12238334_pt1 | contig 19533 bp, 17 predicted proteins | sample TergutNt197P4_FD_35276 | JGI IMG/M metagenome (IMG submission 35276) | reverse complement strand
CACCGAGCCAGTTCGCCGGCATCGGCAAACGCTCCACCATCGGCGCGCGCGCCGATGCAGCCCAACTCGTGCTCGCCGAAATGGCCGTCGGCCGCCAAGCCCAGCACACGCGCCAGTTGCGCGTTGTTGCCAAGGGTCGGGTGCGCGTCCAGCGGCAGGTGGTAGGCATAGAGGTTGATGTCATGCGCCAGCAGCAGGCGCAGGCGCTGCTTCATCCAGCCGGTCACGACGCCGCTCTGGCCGCGCCAGAACAGACCGTGGTGCACGAAGATCGCATCGGCGCCCGCCTCGATGGCCGCCTCAATCAGTGCGCGGCTGGCGGTCACGCCCGAGACAATTTTGCCTATGCGCGCGCGGCCTTCCACTTGCAGGCCGTTGGGGCCGTAATCGTGGAAACGCTCCGGTTGCAGCTCGGCATTGAAGGCCGCCAGCAGCGCGGCCCGTTCGACACTTTGAGAAGCACGCATAGCCGATTTTGCTCGTATTTTTGCCTTTAGGGCAACCCTGAACAGGTCCACATATGCAATTGGATTGCGTTATAGGCAGATGAAACAACAAAGCCTAGCCATGGGCTTTACAGACTTCACGCGTTTCCATGATCATCACTTGCACTCCAGATATATTCCAGCCGACGGCTCATTGACGCGCGGGTTCTTTGCTTTCCTTCCGTCGTCAGTGCGGTAATTCGCTACGCCAAGCTCCGTGATTGTCAGGATCTTGCGGCCATCGACATTCTGGACATGCCAGATTTCCCGGCTGAACCAGAGAAAGCCTTCTCCACCACAGTCCGCGCTGACTTCTGCCGTTCGCGATCCCGGCGGCTGGTCACTCGCCGTCCTGACGGATCTTATGTCGCAGCCGGATTCCCACGCTTCAGTATGATTGGCCGTTACGTTGATGAGGGCGTCGTTTGTCTTCTCGGGTCCCCAGTCCGCTTTCTTGCATTCATTGCCGGTTTCGCGCGCGGCAACCCAGACGCCTTGAAATTCTTTCGGCAGCGTGGCCGCAGCCGCCGAACTCAGGAAGCACGCCAGCAGCAACGTCGTGACAATGGTGCGCTTCATCGCCAGCCCTCGCATGCCAGATAGGCCTTGAACACCTGCCCTGACCTGCCTTTATCGGCCGGAACGATCTCGGCCCATCTTCGGCCGCGCCCGTCTACGATCACGTCCGAAACGAAGACCGTCTCGTCGTTATCGAGCGCGCCTAGGATGGGTCCGTTCGGCTGAGTGCACACGTTCAAGGGTGTGCAGCTCGGATCGTCGACTGTGCATTCGATCGCAAAGGCATTCGTAGCCGCGAACGCCAAGCACATCGACAACAATACAGAACGTCGAAACATTCGCTCCTCCTTATCCCACAATTACTTCACCTGTCACGGTGCTCCCGTTTGGCTTCGCACTTGTTCGATCGAACCCAAGCACGTTGCGGGTGAAGGGTTCGCTCGACTGTTGCATGAGTTTGCCATCGAAGACCTGCTTGCCAGTCGCGGCCTCTTGCACCGTCGGCCTTGTCTTAAGTTTCGCCATCTGGTCCACTTCAATGGCTGCCTTTGCAACATCGTAACGGATCTTGACGGGTTCTCCTACCAGATAGGGTATCGTCCGCACTCAGAGAAACCCTTTCGAAGATTCCAAGGCCGCTGCGGTGCAGTACTGGTTTTGGCTCAATATGACGTTCGAAATCTGGTGGACGACTTGCGGGATGTTTTGCAGCGATCGGCTCGGCCAATGGATGCAGGACGACGAGCCAACGCCGTGCTTATCCGAATCCATTGCGCGCGACGCACGACGAAGGGCCAGCCGTTAAGAATTTGGAAAGCCGGCCCTTAGCACGTACAACCCTTGCGCTCCTAAGAAGGCTGCGCGCCAACGCTTAAGCGACCCCGCGGCCAACCAGCCGCGCGATAAAGTCCCGCCACACAACCCACGGCTACGTTGACCGTGTCCGCTTACAGCCTTTCACCGACAACAACCAGACATCCCTCCCGGCTTCGCCAATACCGAGTTGACGCAAACTCATGAATTGAAAACACAAGCGGCATGGTTCGTTCAGAACGTATTGGCGCGGTATTAGTTGCTCGCGCGTGTCTGTCGAGCCGAGCTAGTCGGCCAGCCTTAATCAAACTCAAATAAAAACACTCAAACGCGAGCAACGTCCCATTATCGTCAGTCGGGTTCGCTGGCAGACGTCGCGCCCGGCTGGTCCGCCCCACCAAGCAAAACCCAATCTTAAGCAAGTAGTTGTACCGTCAAATGCCGCTTCAATTCATAACATCGCGTTGGAGTGTGTTCTACCGAGGCACCGGATCATACACGCCATGCTCAAACGCCCGTGCAAGTACTTTTCTCAATTGTCTATAAGAACTAGCTTGACAGTCATATTTGCTGCCGTCCTGGCGTGCTTTTTCGTGCCGAATATCCTGGTGGTATCGCATCTGAGTTCGGTTCAGGAAATACTGGTCGAGAAGGATTCCGCGCCCCTAGCCTCCGGGCAGTCGACGCCTGAGCAACAGGCGGCCGCCGCGCGCTCCGTGAAGGGCCTCCATTCCGCTATCGTGACAGCGGCGGGCGGCACTGTCCTCGGAGTGGTGATCATCATCGCCTCATTGCTGTGGACGCGCTGCAGGATCGGCACTCCCCTGGTGCAAGTCAGCCGCGCCATGGAATCGTTGATCGCCGGCGGCGACGTCATCACGATTCCGAAATATCCGAACGCGCACGATGAGATCGGCATTCTCATCAATGCAGCCTCAAAATTTCGCGGAGCGCTGATCTGCGCCCAGGAGTTTGCCGATCTCGCCGAGCAAAAGCGGGAGCGCCTGCAAACCGCCGTTGCCAGCATGCCGATCGGCTTGTCGATGTTTGACGCGTCCCAACGCCTCATCATATGCAATGACGCCTACCGCCACATCCATCGGTTTCCCGCCGACTCATGCCGCCCCGGAATCGCATTCTCGGAGCTTTTCAGGTCGTGTGATGTTTTCGAGAACTCCCCACATGACTTTCTCCGAGACTACCAGAAGGCGATTTCCGAGAGCGCCGCCACCAAGCGGAGCGTCTCATGGCTGATGGAGCTCCCGGAAGGGCGAACCATCAGCGTCACCGTCCAGGCGCTGGCCGCGGGCGGCTGGCTGTCGATCCATGAGGACATCACAGAACGCAGGCGCGACGAAGAGCGGATCGCCCACATGGCTCGGTACGATGCCCTCACTGACCTGCCCAACCGGGTGTTGTTCAAGGAACAGCTCGAGGAAGCGTTCGAGCACCTTCGTCCCGGCGAATCCGTCGCGATGATTTGCCTCGACCTCGACCGTTTCAAGGATGTCAACGACAGCCTCGGGCACCCGGTCGGAGACGCGTTGTTGCGACAGGTCGCCGACCGACTGCGAAAGAGCGTCGAAGGCCGAGGTACCGCCGCTCGTTTCGGCGGAGACGAATTCGCAGTCGTTCAGGTCAGCGCCGTCCAGCCTCAGGGCATCATCGAGCTGGCGCAGGATGTACTCGAGGCGATCGCGGCCCCCTATGAAATCGACGGCCACGGCATCGTCATCTGCGCGAGCGCCGGAATTTCAATTGGGCCGGCAGACGGCGATGAGCCGGATTTGTTGATCAAGAATAGCGATCTCGCCCTCTATTCGGCGAAAGCTGAAGGTTGCGGGAAGTTCCGGCTTTTCAATCAGCAGATGAACGAGCAATTGCAGAAACGCCGCATGCTCGAATTGGAATTGCGCCGCGCGCTCGAGGAGAACCAATTCGAACTGCATTATCAGCCGGTGGTCGACATCAAGCGTGGTGAGGTCACGGGCTTTGAGGCTTTGTTACGGTGGCGGCACCCGGAGCGGGGCCTGGTCCAGCCCGATGAGTTCATTCCGGTCGCCGAAGAGAGCGGGCTGATCGTCCCTCTCGGCCGCTGGGTCCTCCGCCAGGCCTGTTGCGACGCCATGTCATGGCCCGACAGCGTCACGATAGCCGTCAATTTGTCGCCGTCTCAGTTCAAGAGCCATCACCTCCTCCAGGATGTGATTCTGGCGCTGGCCGTCTCTCGGCTACCGGCAAACCGCCTCGAACTCGAGATCACCGAGGGCGTGCTTCTCGCGAATACGGAAGCGACTTTGTCGCTGCTCAATACGCTGCGCAGCTTTGGCATTCGTATCGCGATGGACGATTTCGGCACCGGATACTCCAGCCTGAGCTATCTGAGAAAATTTCCGTTCGATCGAATCAAGATCGACGGCTCGTTTATTCGGTCGATGTCGAAGGACGCAAGCTCGCTCGCCATCATCCGGGCTGTGAAGGCTCTCAGCAGCGACCTTTCAATGGCGCTGACGACCGAGGGCGTCGAGACCGACAAACAGCTCGAGCAACTTCGTGCGGAAGGAATCAGCACAATCCAGGGCTACATCTTCTCCCGCCCACGTCCATTCGCCGAGACGGCTGACTTGCTTTCTTCTCGCGGGTGGATCGAGTCGGCAGCTTGAAGATGGTGGCACACTCGATGGCTCGCCCCATGTATCGCACCGACATGTCGGTCGACAACGGCGGGGCGAAGTACCATGCGACGTGTCCGCGACGTTATGGTATCGACGGCTGACAACCGATTCTTCTTCGAAGCATGGGTAGGAACATTGCCATGTCGGAAAAGTGCGAAAATATCGAAAAATGCGGGTTTTTCCTTCGCTATGAAGGAAGCTCTGAGGCAACCAACCAGCGCTGGATCAGAATGTTCTGTAGCAGCGTTGAAAATTCGGTGGAATGCAAACGTAAACTCTATAGTCTGCAGAGGCAGCAAGTACCGCCCGACAATATGACACCGACCGGCACGATGATTTGATACCGACAACGAGCGTGATCCGTCTCGCATGACCGACAATCCGGATCGGCTTTGGTCATGCCATCTTGACGATTGAAGCCTTGCGCCAAAACAGGCACGACCCAACGCCCCGCAGGTGACGTCCAGTGAATTGGATTGGCAGGCGAGTCGCTCGGCCCGTGGATGGAGGACGACAAGCCAAGCGCCCTGATTGCCCGAATCCATTGCGCGCCCCACACGACGAAGGGCCGGCCGTTGAGAATTGGGAAAGCCGACCCTTCGCGCGGGCAACCCTGTGCTCTTAAGAAGGCTGCGCGCCAACGCTTAAGCGACCACGCGCCCCGCGGTCAATCATCCGCGCGATAAAATCCCGCCACACAACTCACAGTTTTGCCACAAAGTTGACCAACCGCCCCCTGCCGAATCAGGGGGCCAACCATGTGACGCGGCGCGTTTGGTCTCTTGATTGGCGTAGCCCGGAGCCGGACACCACCTTAGAACTGCACTGGCAAGCCAAGCGCCTCAAGGAGTGGATGGCCGAGGACGAGCCGACCTTGCCTTGACGTCTCGCTCAGCGCTTCGGGATTACCGCGCCAGGGGCCTCTCGTTGCTCTTGTAGCGCTAGCGCATAACCAGCGAGGACGACGACGAAGCGCCCGTCCTTATGGTCGCTGACGTAAAACCGCAGGTCGGTCTTCTTATCGAGCACCACGGTTTGCCCGGCCTTGTAGGAATCGCAATCGGTAGTGTACTCCCGGCACAGGTCCTGCACCGCAATCTCTGCGGGCAATTCGCTGGCGCGGCCGACCATCATGAACAAGAGCTTGTTGGAGTGTGGCCCGAAGATCAAATCTACCGGTGGGTCGTAATTCTTGTTGCAGACGTAGTGCAGCGCTTCTTGGTCGTTGTCCACGCGCTCCAGCGCGCAGCCATACTTTTTCGCGTTGGCCTTGGCCTGCTCGAAATTCATGCCAGTTTCGAAGCCATAGATGTCGTGCTTTTTCGCGTCGGTCTTGGCTTGTTCGACGCTGTTGCTGGTTGGCGGGACGTCGCGCTTTTCCGCCTTAGCCTTGGCCCGCTTGACTGGCTTGGCCCGCTTCGTGCTCTTGCCAGGGTGCCTTTTCAGGTTCGCTATGGCCTGATCGATGCGAATTTTCGCGTCGACCCTGGCCTGCTCGACTGTTTCGGGTTCAGAGAAGTCACGCTCTTTTGCCTCAGCGTGCGCCACGCCACCTATCGCCAGCGCCAACGCGCCGACAGCCAAAGCCCTACCAATCATTCGACCTCCAACTGTTTTCAGCGTTTTGAAAATCGCAACACGATGTTGGCGCTTTATTGACGCGTTTCTTCAAAGCTTCCTGCTTGTGGCTAACCGCCACACGACCAACCTTCAACCTACTGAAAACATTATAATTTCGGCTGTCCAGCTACGGACGGCGCCCCTTGATGGCGAGGAAGCTTGGGCCTCCCCCGAACGCGATCCGCCGTGACAGCGTCTATCATTTCCGTCGAGCTGTTCCGTTGATCATGCGGGTCAGCTTCGCCAATGTTGACCCGTCTTCGAAAATTCTGGTCTTTGCCGAATTTGCATAGGCCGATTTCGTCCCTCGATCGGGCTACCGCTTAATTTCAAGCATCGCCGACCGCATCGCAACAACGCAGCGTTCCGCCCTCTTTACCTCAAATTAGGTACATTTATCGCGGACAGCTGAGGGGGTATCCTACCACCATCTCTTTCCATGCAGGCGAATAGCGCCCCGCGGACGGAAGGTGATGGAAAGCCATTCTTCGGACTAGGTTCAACACACGTGTAACAACACACGCTTTCTGACTCGGGGGTAACAGAAATGCCCTGGTCCAGATTGTTGAGAATTAACGACCCGCTGCTTTGCCGGACGGCCTTCCTGGACTCCGACTTTGAGACATTCCCGACCGCAAGAGGAGACTTTCGGGTCGATATCATACAAGTACATTTGAACAGGCTCCGGATAGTCCGGTATCGCTTGTCGTTGCCGCAGGTCAGCGCAATCACGATCAAGCCGGATCGCAGAGTGATCGGCTTTCTGACCGAAACTCCTTCGCCGGCGGCCTATTATCGCGGCACGAAAATCCTGCCCTGCGATGTCGTTGTCAACAAATCGGACGTAGCACATCAGCGCACGGAGGCTGATCTCAGTGGCGGCTCAATGTCCCTGCCCGTCGATGAGCTGAATACCGAACTCGAAGCTGTCATCGGGTGTGATTTCCCGGAGAAGCTGGACAGTACTGTCGTTCGGCCAAGCCCGCTGTTGATGTCGCGCCTGCTGGAGCTGCACAAAGGCGTCGGCCAGCTCGCACACGACAACCCCGGGATTCTGGAGTTGTCGGAAGTTCGCCGCGCGCTGGAAAAACAATTGATACATCTCATGATACGGTGTCTCGCGGAAGGTGCGGGCATCGAGACCACGACAAGAGGCCGCCGCCGAAATGCAATCATCGCCCGGTTCGAGGACTTTTTGGCAGAACATCCCGATCGGCCGCTCTATCTCTGCGAAATTTGCGTCGGCATTGGCGTTGCAGAGCGAACCCTGCGCGCCACCTGCCAAGAACATCTTGGCATGGGGCCCATTCGGTTTCTCACGTTGCGAAGAATGCATCTGGTGCGACGGGCTCTTGTACATGCAGAACCAACCGAGACGACCGTTACCCGTGTCGTTACCGATCACGGCTTCTGGGAGCTTGGACGTTTCTCGGTCGCCTATCGCACGCTATTCGGTGAATCGCCGTCAGACACATTGCGACGCCCTGCCGAGGCGACAGAGATTTATCTCAAGCCCCCCTCGCCGCTTCCGATCGACATCGGCGCGGAACAACTTCGAACAACCCTGAGGCTCGTTGGCGTCCGCTAGGCGCTGATCTCACTGTCCTTCGTGGGTCCTCATCGCCGCGTCGATCTTTTCCTTCACCGCAGAGAGGTTGAAAGAAGCAGGAGCCTGCATCGGCGGATACTCGATGGCTGTTCGCGCCAACTCGGCCACCTTGTCCTGAACCTGTACGAAGCGCCAAAATTCGCGCGCCATGAAGTCGTTCATATACCCGCCGCCGGCATTATTGAGCGTCTCGCCGTGAATGGACGGCGTCCGCTCAAAGGGATCCTGCCTCAGGTTGACGATCGTCGGGATGTCGGTTGTCACTTTTTCGCCGGGCCAGCCATAGGGCTGCTGCATGAATAGAAACTTGAAGTCGCCGACGCGGATTGCGCCAAGGTTTGCCTCAGCGAAGTAGAATATCTCTTCTCGCTTCGACGGCCCGGCTCCGGTCAATAGATCGACTTGATTGTAGCCGTCGAGATGGTTCTTGTAGCTGCGGTCACCAAGCTGCACGCCGCTCAGAAGCTGCTCGGTGACATCAGGATTTCCCGCTGCTGCTGCAAGTGTCGGCAGCCAGTCAAGGCCGGAGACGATGCCGTTCTCGACAGAACCCGGCTTGATCTTGCCGGGCCAACGGATCAGGCACGGCACGCGGAAACCACCCTCGTACACCGTGCCCTTGGTAGCCCGAAACGGCGTCATGCCGCCGTCCGGCCAGGTGAAAACCTCCGCCCCGTTGTCAGTGGTGAAGATGACGATCGTGTTGTCGGCAACGCCAATGTCATCGAGATGCTTGAGCAGATCTCCGACACTATCGTCCAACTGCGACATCCCAGCCTCCTCGAGGCCCTTGCCGCTTTGTGGCGTCATCATTGCCTGATACTTCGGCGAGAGATAGGTGAAGATGTGCATTCGCGTCGGATTGTGCCAAATGAAGAACGGCTTGCCCGCCTGCTTGGCCTGATCCATGAAGCGCTTGCTGTTCTCGACCAGCACGGAGTCGAACGTCTCCATGTTGTACTTGGCCGGACGGCCCTTTTGCCAGTACTGATGGTCCGCGCCCATTTCGGGGAACGGTGCGAGCGGTCCTTCGTCGACAATGCGCTGCTTGCCGACCTTCCCCCAGCGTGGCATCTCGGTAGAATCGTCAGTGTCGGTCGCATAGGAATGCACAATGTTGCGCGGCCCGTACTTGTCGACCCAGTCCTGCGGGTAGTCGAACCAGTAAGGATCTGACATCGCGTCGAGGTGATACAAGTACCCGAAAAATTCGTCGAAGCCGTGTTGTGTCGGCAGATATTTGTTCTTGTCGCCAAGATGGTTCTTGCCGAACTGTCCGGTCGCATAACCCTGCGATTTCAGCACGGTCGCGAGCGTAACGGCCTGATCCGGAATGCCTACATCCGCTCCTGCTTGTCCAACAGTTGTCAAACCCGTGCGCAGAGGGATTTGTCCGGTAATAAAGTTGGCGCGACCTGCGGTGCAGCTCGCCTCCGCGTAGTAGTCCGTGAATCGCATGCCTTCGGCCGCAATCCTGTCGAGGTTCGGCGTCTTGCCGGCCATGATGCCCTGGTTATAGGCACCGATGTTGAACCAGCCGACGTCATCACCCATGATGAAGAGAATGTTCGGCTTCCGGCCAACCGTCGGCGTCTGTTGCGCCTGCGCCGTTTGAATGGACGCGGTCGAACGGAGCGCCGCAGCGGCGGCGAGCGCCGTACCTGTGAGCAAAACCCTGCGACGATCGAGGGCGTGATGTTTAGCGTTAGCCTTGTCCTGACAGCCCTTACTGCTCATGACTTTCTCTCCCTGACGCGTGTGACATCACGCCTGCATCGTACACCGACGCCCTATTTCGTGAACGTCGGCCTTGAGGACGTGGACGGCGTTGGCGCTGCCGGCGAGATTTGAAACGTCAGCCAGACGTTCCAGCCCGCCGGCCGATTTGCGTTGGCGAATTCGCCATAACCTTTCAGGTTCAGATAGCCCTGCAACTTGTCGCCCATCGGAATGATGTAGCCGAATTGCGGGCCGACGCCGGCGACTCGCGACTGGAAGCAGCCGACGCGATCGCCCGAACCGCTATCGCAGCCGAGCTGCTGATAAAGGTAACCGACGAGGCCAACCTGAATCTGCTTGGTCAGAAATTGCGACACACCCCAATCGAGATGCATGTCGACACCACTCTGATACTGGGTGGAAGGATTTATGAAGTTGTACGTGAACCCAAGCACTGCCGAAGCTTCATGTCCGGTCTTTTGATCGAAATAGGTATAGCCGCCGCCCGCATCGACTGCCCAGTGCCCGATCCCTATATTTGCAAGGCGGGTCGACTCGTAGGCGCCGACCGGAATGTCGGCAGTGAAGTAAGTCATGTAGTTGTTGACACCGGAATTCCAGCGCAGCGCGAAGAGCGGGAGGAGGTCGCCAAATGCTGTGATCGAGCTGTCGATGCTGTCGAAACGCGAGAAAGGAATCGTGCCGCCCGGCGTGGTCAACGTGCCTGTGAGCGCTCCCGCGAGCGATGTGGAGTTGGCGCCGTAGGTTCCCATCAGAGTGGCAGAAGCCCGCCCACCCAGCACAGGGGTCGCGAAAGTGTAGGTCCCAGCCACCAATCCGAGATCCACATTTGCTTTGAGATTGGCGTTCACGGCAGCCGTCAGGTTCGCGGGAATGCCACCGATTTCGATCTCGCGGGCGCGCGCCACGTCGCCAGCGGCCGATACCGAGGTGTGATAGTAGATCGAAGCGACTGACCAGCCCGGAGTCTGCTGGGGAACGGCAGCGAGGCTGCCAAAGAATCCGGGTATCCAAAAGCTGACGCCGCCTTCATCAGCTCGAGCGATTTGAGGAGAAAGCGCTAGCAGGGCGGCCAATGCCACGATGCAAAGATGCCGCCGAAAAAAACTGGGCCCTGAGCCCGACCGAAGGCACTGCATCCAGACACCCCCTGCTTTTTTCCTGCTCCACGACCACTTGCCAAAGTGGACGTGCGCGGACATTCAAACTCAAGACAAGCATATCTCGGCACCACCACTGCTCGGCTATGCGGAATCGGCAAGCCGCCCGCTCATCCGTGCTTATCGGGACGATGGGCTCTCAGCGTCACTGTATCGCTACTTGAGTTTGCCTTGCCGTTTTCGCATAGGCGCACGAGAACGCTTCCCGCAGAATTGGAACAGTTCCATGAGCTGTTGGCAGGCGCTCGGCTGACATCGCCGGTTCACGAAATGTGCGCACTATGAGAACGTATCAACATCGCGTGTCGTTGTTTTCTGTTGTCCTCGCTGGCGCGGCTTTCGCAAATGAGCTTTCCTGCCCTGTCGCGAGGGCCGGCGAAGAAACTCCCAAGGACACGATCGCTGCCCAAATCCGTACTCAAGGGTTTGTCTGCGACACGCCACAGCGAGCTGTACGTGACGCAAAGCTGTCCAAGCCGAACCACGACGTCTGGGTTCTGACCTGCAAGAATGCGACCTACCGGTTCAGCCGCTATCCTGACATGGCGGCGAAGATCGAACAGCTTCGATAGGCGCGTTCGGTATCTCACGCCCTTCAGGCGCCCTCCCTTGCGCGGCTGTGGTATTCACACATCTTGCACCCGTCATTCCCATTGCGCCCTTGCGCAATGTGGTGCGCCTCACCGGGTCCGCCATGCGGCCAAAAGGCGGATCGAAAAATGATTCAGATATTCGCAGTCACCCATGACGGCCAGGCCGAGCGCATCGCGCGCAGGATCGCCGATCACCTGAGCAGTTCGGGGGTCGCGCATTCACCCGAACAGCTGCAACCATGTCAGAGCGAGCGGGTGGATGAAGGCAATGCGTTAGAGCATAAGCTCGCGCTAAGCGCGGAACTGATCTCTCTCAACGGAGCGAACGCGATCCCTGAGATCAATCTGGACGCCGAGGTTATCGTGCTCATCGCCGCGGTGCGTTATGGAAAGCACTTACCTGCGACGGACGCTTTCCTCACGCGTTATGCACGCATTTCGGCTGCACCACCGCTAGCCCTCGCCTCGGTCAATCTGGTCGCCCGAAAGCCCGGACGTCAGTCGGTTGAGACAAACCCATATCTAAGAAAGCTCATTGCGCGCCATCATCTGCAGCCCGCGGTGGCGACAGCGTTTGCGGGCCGTCTGTGCTACCCGCAATACAACTGGCGGGATCGTCAGATCATTCGGTTGATCATGCTGCTGACGGGCGGTGTCGCTGACGGCCGTTCCACCGTCGAATACACGGATTGGCGCCAGGTTCACGACTTCGCCGCGTCCGTGGCGGCACTGGCGCGGGAAAGTCAAAACCACGCCCCCGACTGACCCGGCGTTGAATACGTAGCGCTACGACCGTAGAGCTATGATGGCTCGCTCCACTCAAGGAACCCTGCCAGGGCGTCAGCGTTACTGACTTGGAGCAGAGCGATGCAGTCAGATTCCTTTGATCTGGCGCAATACTCGCTCCAACTGCGAGAGCGCATCGTTTCGAAAATGGGGGCAAGCAATCTTCAAGCAATCTTGGAGTCAGGTCCATGAAGCAGATAAGCCTTGGAAAAGCTGCAGTAGCAGTCTCGACCTTCGCGTGTGCGGCGTTGCTCTCTTTCTGCTGGTCTGACCAGCGCGGCGCCTCGCTGTCGATCGAGAGTGCTCAGGCGCGGGTCGGCCGCCCGGCAACCCCGGTGAGCGCTGCGGGTGTTGCACGTCGGCAAAACCGGCGGGCCACGTACGATTACGGATACGACCCAGGTCGCGTCATCACCGTACCCGCAGGCCACGTTGCGTTCAGCACCATACCCGCAGGCGCTGCCGCGGTCGGCACGGCAGCCGCTGTTGCCGCTACATCGCCTTGGGGTGGCGTTGGTACCGGGCCTTACTATCGAGGTTACTATGGTGGTGGGCCTTACGTCGGTTCCGGGGCTTACGTGGGCACTGAGGCTTACGTCGCGGCTTTGGCAGCCAGGGCTAACGCAGCCAGGGCGGCCTACTATGGCGGCGGCCCTATCGAAACCAAGCCTTTCTACCTGCCCAGGGCTTACGTCGGGGATGGCCCTTGGTACGGCTATAGTGGATGGGATGACTACAAGGCGCGCAACGGCATTACCTGCGATCCCGGTGGCACGTTCAAAGGCGCCGACGGCCTGATGCATCTCTGTCAGTAATGACCTCAGCGTGACAAGGCGACAAGAGGCGGCTCAAGAGCCGCCTCCCCCGCCGCATTGTGACAAGGCCTCTCTCTTCCTCAGAAGCCACAGGCCTTCATCACTGATCGAATGTGCGACAGTTAAGTTCGAGAAGGGACAGCGGTTGTGGGCGGCTAAAAATCCAGCACGTAGGAAAGAACGACAACAATCCCCACAACTCCTACGAGGAAGAGAAGGCCCATCCATCTCTCGTAGGCTTTGGTGTGAGTGGGTTGTCTCGGTTCGTCGTTGGGCTCGAAAACCACGAGATATTTCCCGTCTTTGAATGCCGTTTTACAGCAACCGTTGCGCTGCGGCGTGATCCCCCATTGATTTAGATCAACCGAGACGACCCCGGAAGAACTACGCCTTCTTCGAGTCGCTTTAGCTTCGCTGAGACGCCGCCTTGGCAGCATGGACGAGCTATCGAGATCAGGCATGGATGGGATCAAGCTACCGATCTGGGTCCGCATTGCGGTGGTCGCTGGGCTGGTTATCCTCGGCGCAGCCGCAAGCATGTTTGCTTATCGCTGGTACACCCGGCCGGTGACGCTATCGATCGCGGTCGGATCGCTGGATGGCGACGCTCCAAGGATTGTATCGGCGTTAGCGAGCAGACTTGTGGTCAATAACGCTCCGGTGCGGCTCAAAGTGGTGGAGACTACCGGACCGATCGAATCCGCGGCTGATTTCTCGTCCGGAGAGACAGACCTTGCCGTCGTCCGCGGAGATGTCGGCGACCTGTCGGAGGCGCAAGCCATCGTCGTCATGGCCCAGGCCGAGGCGCTGCTTGTTGCACCGCCGGGATCGGCGATCACTGACATGGCTGGCCTGAAGCGCACCACAGTGGGGGTTGTTGCAGGCGACACAAATCGGAAGATCGTCAACGTGCTGACGGGGGCCTATGACCTCGACCGCGCCAAGGTCGTATTCAAGGATCTTGCGATCGACCAGGTCCGCCGAGCGCTTGACACGAAGGAGATACGGGCCGTCCTCTTCGTCTTACCCCTGAGCGACAAGTACTTGTCGCTGGTACGAGGGCTATTCCCACAGAACGCAAAGACCGCTCCGGTCCTGATCCCGATCGAGAACGCCGGGGCGATTGCAGAGAAGGAGCGGGCTTACGAGAGCTTCGACATCCCCAAGGGTACGTTGCGCGGATCTCCGCCCGTTCCTGATGATGATGTGACCACGTTGCGGGTTTCCTATTACCTGGTTGGCAAGAAGAGTCTCGACAAAGATATGATTGCCGATTTCACGCAAGCCATAACGAGCGCTCGCAGAGATCTTTTGGCCGAATTCCCGATTCTAGCGCAGTTCAAGGCGCCAGATACCGACGCTGGCGCCTATCTTCCCGTTCACCCGGGGGCAGCCGAGTTCTACAACGGTAGCCAGCAAACTTTCCTGGACAAGTGGAGCAACGCCATCTTCCTGGCACCAATGACGCTTGGCGCACTTGTTACGGTCCTCGCAGCGGCCTGGCATTTCCTGCGATCCGGCGGGCTCAAGCCGACGGAACCGGCGCTTGATTCACTGTATGCGCTGGGAGGAAGAATAAGGCACACCGAAACGGAAACGGAATTGTCGGAGATCGAAAATCAGATCGACGAAGTTCTGCGCGCGCAACGCGCCAGAGCGGATGACGATGAGAAGGCGCTTGATGCGGCCACCCTGAATGTCGCGGCCCATCGTCTTGAGAACCTGATCCATGATCGCAGGGCAGCGCTCGCTGCGCCGAACTCGGAGGCGGCGCCGAAAACCAAGTCATGACGGGTTCAGAAATCTTCATTAGCGCTGAAGCCAAGCGGGCTGCCGGCGGCCCTGCCCCCGTGATGCAGCATGACCCTCTGGTACTTTGTGACCTGCGGGAGTATCATTGAATTTGATACGCTGCATTGTTAGGGGAACGACCTCTTGCGCAAATCTGGGCGACTGCCTTCATTTCAATTCCGCCTGGAGTCGCAAGGATAGGGAGCGGCGCGTCTTCGGGGGCGACACTGAATCGTCATGGAGCCCACCCATGAAAGCGCGCGATATCATGGTTTCTCCGGTTATCACCGTGGGCGAGAACGAGACCATTCGCGATCTCGCCAAATTGCTGGTGCGTCATCGCATCAGCGCCGCTCCGGTTGTTGACAGCACGGGCAAACTCGTCGGCATCGTTACCGAGCGCGACCTGATGCGTCGCGCCGAAGTGGGGACGGAAAGGCCCTACTCGTGGTGGCTGACATTCTTCCTGGGTGAGCACGCGATCGCAGGGGATTACGTCAAGTCACACGCGACAAGAGTGAAGGATGTCATGACCCGGGAGGTCGAAACTGCTTCCCCGATACGCCGCTCCTCGAGATTGCAGATACGTTCGAAGAAAAGCACATCAAGCGCGTTCCCGTTGTGAGCAAGGGCGGCGACCTCGTAGGCCTTGTAAGTCGCGCCAACATCATTCAGGCCATCGCAAGCGCCCGACCCAGGCTTGAAATCAGCTTCCCCGACGCTACAATTCGTGCCGCCCTCATGGAGGAGCTGAAGCATCGGCCTTGGGCCCATGTTAGAAGGTTGAATATAACTGTCACAGACGGCGTCGTCGACCTCTGGGGACTTGTCGAGTCAGACAAGGAACGACAAGCCATCAGGATTGCAACCGAAGCAGTCCCCGGTGTGACCGCCGTCAACGACCACCTGTTGCCGACGGAAGCTATGACCGGTCTGTGAGACATCGTCATGGGTATTGATACCGACGTAGTCCCCGTTGCGACCCTGGAATGGGCTTGGCCGAAGACATTTTCCGCCAATCCGGCTGTCGATATCACCGAAACCGAGAACGCCTACAAAATTGCAGCCCGAGCTGCCTGGAATAGGGCGAGAAGAAAGAGGAGTCGGAGGAAAAGAAGAAGGACTGTTACGTCTCCGAACGTCGCTACGGCTCATTCGAGCGATATTTCGATCTGCCGGAAGGCGTCGATATCGACAAGATCGAGGCTACGTTCAAGAACGGAATTCTCAAGGTGACACTTCCGAAGACTGCGGAAGCGCAGAAGCCCGCGAAAAAGATCAACGTCAAGGCGACGTAGCCTTGAAATTCAACACGGCCCTGACGCCAGGTCAGACCTTGGTCAACATATCGAGAACACCGCGTCATCTCATCCGATCAAAATAGGGCCAAGACAGGTTCATGATTGCCAACGTTGATGCGCTTCGAATTGCTGGAGCGTGGCCCAAAGAACTTGGGCGACTACTTCTAATCGGGTGCTGCATGTGCGTCACTCTCCTGCCTCACGTGGCTTCAGCTGCCGATACTGGGCGAGGCAAGGCTCTGGCAACACGCTGGTGCGCCAGCTGCCATCTCGTGGAGCGAGGACAGGTGAGTGCGACTGATCAAGCGCCAACATTTGCATATCTTGCGAGAATGCCTGATTTCGATGAGAACAGGCTCGCTTTTCTCTTGCTCCAACCGCATCCAAATATGCCGAACGTAAGCTTGAGTCGGGCGGAGGTGGCGGACTACATTGCAACTCTCAAGTAGCAACTTCCTGGTCGTTGGCATCTAGGCAAGTGCAATACACCACCGCCAATTGAAGCTATTCCCTTGTTCCTAACAGGAGACCACCATGTTCAAGGATATCCTTGTCCATATCCCAACTGAGCGCCCGTTGCAGCCTGTCATCGATGCCTCTGTCTCCCTGGCTGCAGCTTTTGGCGCCCATCTCGATGCAGTCGCAACCAGCTACATACGGACTAGCGCCGCCAACGTCATAACCGGAGGTGCCGCGCTTACTGCTGCAGCTGTGTTCGAGATGGAGCAGGAGCGAGCTGCTGAACGCGGAGCCGCCGCGCTCGCCATCTTTGAGACCGAAGCGCGCCACGCAGGCATCACTTACAAGAGTCGATCCATCGAGGACCTGCCGGCAGAAGCGGCCGTTATGATCGGAGCTGCCGCCCGGCTGTACGACCTTACGGTCGTTCTGCAGCCAGACGCGGAACGGCAGACCTTCGACAATTCGATCCCGACAGAAATTCTGTTTCAGGCTGGAGGGCCTGTCTTGTTTATCCCTCACACTTTTCGTGGCACCTTCAGAGCCAAGCGTGTAGGCGTTTGTTGGGACGGAAGCCGGGTCGCTGCCCGCTCTCTAAGAGATTCCAGGCCATTTCTTTCACAGGCCGACGCGCTAACTGCAATTTCGATCAACGAAGCGCAAGTCGCCCCAGCGGCTGCTTCTGTGCAAGAACTGGTCCGACACATGGCGCGCGCCGGACTACCGATTGACCTTATCGAGCTGACTGGGGGCCACGCCGAGATCGGCCCCTTGATCCTTTCGATGGTTGCCGATGAGAGAATCGACATGCTGGTGATGGGGGCTTACGGACATTCTCGGTTGCGGGAACGCATTTTGGGAGGCGTGACGCGCGCGATGTTGCAGACAATGACCGTGCCGACGCTTATGTCACATTGATCCTGGCCGCACAAAAGGATCGAAGCGGGCGCGCACCTCCGAAGGTTGGTTCAAGGGCTTCCGTACCTTGGCACGGAAGCCCTTGCTTTGACTATTTGACGTCCTTCGCTTCTTTCAGGAATTCGTCAATCACGGGCTGCCCCACGCGCGAGCTCATCTCCTTGTATACCGGTTCCATGGCCGCGCGCATCGCGGCGTTCTGGTCCGCCGTCAGCGTGATGATCTCGCTCTTGCCGCTCTTCTTGATGTCGGCGAGCGCGTCTTCGTTCTCCTTCTGCGACTGGGCGTTGTTGTAGTCGGTGGCTTCCTTCATCGCCTTGGAGAGCTGGTCGCGAATGTCAGCCGGCAGGCCGTCCCAGAATTTCTTATTTACGATCACGGCATAGCCAATGTAGCCGTGGTTGGTCTCGGTAATATACTTCTGCACCTCGTGCATCTTCTGGGTATAGATGTTCGACCAGGTATTCTCCTGCCCGTCGACGACGCCAGTCTGCAGCGCCTGATACACTTCCGAGAATGCCATCACCTGTGGCAGCGCGTCGAGCGCACGGAATTGCGCCTGCAGCACCTTCGACGACTGGATGCGGAACTTCAGCCCCTTGTAGTCGTCGGGCGTGATGAGCTTCTTGTTGGCGCTCATCTGCTTGAAGCCGTTGTCCCAATAGGCAAGACCGGTAATGCCCTTGGGCTCGAGGAGCTTGAACAATTTGCCGCCGAGCGGGCCTTCCGTCACCTTACGCAACGCCGCGATGTTCGGCAGGATGTAGGGCAGGTCAAACACCTCGAATTCCTTGATGCCGAGCGGGCCGAATTTCGAGATCGACGGCGCCAGCATCTGCACGGAACCGAGTTGCAATGCTTCCAGCTCTTCCTTGTCCTTGTAGAGCGTCGAATTCGGATAGACGTCCACCTTTACCTTGCCATCGGTGTACTTCTCGGCCAGTTCCTTGAACTTGTCCGCGGCCAACCCCTTCGGCGTGTTGGGGGCCACGACGTGGCTGAACTTCAGAATGATCGGGTTGTCCGCAGCGGTGGCGGGACCGACCAGGGCCCAAGCCGCAATGGATACCGCTGCGAGTATTAACTTCTGCATGTTACCTCCGGTATTGGTCGTTCTTGGACGCCGGGCAATTCCGAGCGTCTTCGCCTCGACTCCGAGCGGGCGCACCAATACAGACAAGCCAGACGGATAGCTATTGCTTCGTTACAAGGAGGGTTAAGCTTCACCCTACCCTGCCTGCTTGGCAGCCGCCTCGTGCATCCGGTTCCGGACTCGGCTATTGCTACGACATGACCCGTCGTACCGGCAGTGCCGATCTTCCTCTCCACAGCGGGCGGGTTCCGCCCTGGCTTGCGACACGCATGGCTTCGCTCGGTGCTGTCGTCACGGAAGCGATCGTTCACCACTATGGGCGCGACGAGTTCCTGCAGCGGCTGTCACACCCGTTCTGGTTCCAATCATTCGGAGCCGTGATGGGCATGGATTGGCATTCCTCCGGCATCACCACCAGCGTCATCGGCGCGCTGAAGCGCGGACTTGGGCCCTTGCAGGACGAACTCGGAATTTATGTCTGCGGCGGGCGCGGCCAGCATTCGCGCAAGACGCCCGATGAGCTTCGCCTGCTCGGCGACCGCGTCGGCGTCGACAGCGCAAAGCTGACGCGGGCGAGCCGGCTGGTGGCGAAGGTCGACAGCGCCGCGGTGCAGGACGGGTTCGACCTGTATCTGCATGGCTTCTTCGTCACGCGTGACGGCAAATGGACCGTCGTGCAACAGGGCATGAACGGCGAAAGGCGGCAGGCCCGCCGCTATCATTGGCACTCCGAAACGCTGAAGAGCTTCGTTGACGAACCGCACAGCGCGATCGACGGGCCTGAACAGGGCCAGATCGTCAATCTCACCGATCATCGCGCCGAACCATCGCGCCATGCCCAACTGGAGTTGCTGGCCGAGCTTGGGCCGGATCGCATCGTCTCCGAGTACGAAAGCCTCTCCGGCACGGTGCCCGCGCAGCCGATGCTGCCGCATCTGATCATGCCTGCGCATCACGACGTCCGCCCGAAAGACGTGTTCGCGCGACGTCTTCACGGCACGCTTGCCGCCGCCGCCGAGCGAGGGCCGGTCGACTTTCCGGAACTGCTGCTGACGCCGGGCGTCGGAGCCCGCACCGTGCATTCACTCGCCATGGTGGCGGAAGTCGTGCACGGCGCGCCCTACCGCTTCCGCGATCCCGCGCGCTTTTCGCTGGC
>JGI24705J35276_12238335_pt1 | contig 19539 bp, 22 predicted proteins | sample TergutNt197P4_FD_35276 | JGI IMG/M metagenome (IMG submission 35276) | reverse complement strand
ATTACCATTCTGGAACATGCTTTGGAATATCGTTTGGTTTTGGAGTCGGGAGAAGTAGTGCTCACTCCCGAAGACGTCACTATTGCCTCCGAAGATATGCCCGGCTGGTTGGTGGCGGTAGAGGGCAACTTGACTATTGCCTTGGATATTACCGTGTCGGATGGCCTAAGGCGCGAAGGAACGGCCCGAGAGTTGGTCAACCGGATTCAAAATCTTCGTAAAGAGTACGGTTTTGAGGTAAGCGATAAAATTCGGATAGCTGTTGCCCCCGCCGCCGATGTGTTGGAAGCGTTAGATGAATGTAAGGAGTATGTATGCGCCCAAACTTTAGCCGTCTCCTTAACCGTAACAGAAAATGTTCTCCACGATCGGACGGTAGAATGGGGCGAAGGAACGTTAGGCATCAGCCTGACAAAGGTGTAAGCGGAATCAAAAATAATTATTACCTTTGCATTTTAAAAATTATCGCCATGGAACAGCAAGATATTATGATAGAAGGAGTTCAGGCAAGACTTCGCTACAGCGACGAAGAGCTTCACGAGTTCAAAGAGCTTATTTTAGATAAATTGGAAAAAGCCAAAAAAGACTACGATGCGTTAAAATCATCGGTAACCCATAGCAGCAGTAACGATACCGAAGATACGTCTCCTACCTTTAAGGTTTTGGAAGAGGGCGCCTCTGCGCTTTCCAAGGAGGAATCGGGTCAATTGGCCCTGCGTCAGCAGAAGTTTATCCGTTCTTTGGAAATGGCCCTGATTAGGATCGAGAATAAAACCTACGGAATTTGCCGCGAAACGGGCAAACTGATTCCCAAGGAGCGCCTTAAATTGGTACCTCATGCCACCTTGTGCGTAGAGGCCAAAAACAACAGAGAGTAAGAAACTGTTTATAAGTATGTTTTCTTCGCGCAGATCAAGAACTTTTCTTGTCGGATTTTTGGTAGTGCTGATTCTGTTTCTGGATCAGTTGTTAAAGATTTGGGTAAAAACCCATTTGAGCCTTGGAGAAAGCATCCCTGTATTGGGTTCGTGGTTCCAGTTAAATTTTATCGAAAACAGAGGAATAGCCTTTGGCCTCTTTTTGGGTGGCGATACCGCAAAATTATTGCTCAGCCTCTTCCGGATAGTCTTGGCCGTTTTTCTTGGATTTTACCTACATCGTTTGATTAAAGAGAAGGCTCCGGTGGGCGTTTTGATTGGCATCTCGCTGATTTTGATCGGAGCCGTAGGCAATGTTTTGGACAGCGCCTTTTACGGCTTGCTTTTTAGCGAATCCCTTCCGGGACAGGTAGCTCAATTTTTACCCGAAGGAGGAGGATACGCCCCTTTTCTTCAGGCCAAAGTGGTAGATATGTTATACTTCCCTTTTATAGACACCACCTTGCCATCCTGGGTGCCGATTTGGGGCGGTAAGGAGTTTATTTTTTTCCGGTTCATTTTTAATATTGCCGACAGCGCCATTACCACCGGAATTTTGTATCTGATGATTTTCCAATGGCATTATTTTGGGAAGAAACGATGACACAGACTACGGAGAGGTGGCAGAGTGGTCGATTGCGGCGGTCTTGAAAACCGTTGAAGTGTGAGCTTCCGGGGGTTCGAATCCCTCCCTCTCCGCCCTTACAAAACAAATTCAGTACAAAAACTCGCAAAATGAATGATTTGCGGGTTTTTCTTTTTTCCCAAAACCTCAAAAATCATCAAAAAACTGCAATCCCGAGGGTGCAAATTCGGGGACATATAAGGAGAACGTTCCAGTGCACCCGTATTGACCTCAAAAGTGGTAACCAACAAGTAGTTCAAATAATGAACATCTTGCCGGAAAGTCGTACAAAACATATTTTTGAACCTTTAAAAATTACCACCATGAACAACAATTTTTCGATTCTGTTTCAAGCCAAAAAATCAAGAGCAAACACAAATGGTCATTTCCCCATTTATGCCCGCGTAACCATTAATGGGCAACGTATTGAATTTAGCACACATCGCTACATCCATCCCGAAAAATGGTCGGTTGATGGCAACCGCGCCAAAGGGACCACACCAGACTCCCGAACCCTCAACACCTACTTGGATGCCCTCAAAGCCAAGATATACGATTACCAGCAGCAACTAATACGCGAAAACAAGCCGGTTAATGCCGAGAATATACGCAACAAAATTTTTGGCATAGAGCAACGTCGCCATATGCTTATCCCCATTTTTCAAAAACACAATCAGGAAGTTAAGGCCCTAATCGGGGTAGATTATTCTCCTGCAACCCTCGAACGGTACCAAACATCGCTCAAACATACCATCGAATATATGCAATGGAAATACAAAGTTTCCGATATAGACATCCGAGAGATCGACCACGAATTTGTTACCGGCTACGAGTTTTACCTCAAGACAGTTTGCCGTTGTTCCCAGAACACATCAGTAAAATACATCCGCAACTTTGGTAAAATCATTCGCATTTGTCTTTGCAACGGTTGGATAGAGCGAAACCCGTTTATCAACTACAAAGGCAGAATTAAAGAAGTAGAACGGGTGTATTTAAATCAGGAAGAGGTTTATAACCTCCTGAACAGACATTTTGCCATACCGCGCATTGATCAGGTCAAAGATATTTTTGTTTTCTGCTGCTACACTGGTCTTGCGTATTCAGATGTTCGCAAACTTTCTAAAAGTCATATAGGCTTGGGTATAGATGGAGGTCGTTGGATCTTTATTCACCGCACCAAGACCGACACCCGCGCCAGTATTCCGATCCTACCTGTTGCCGCCTCCATTCTCGAAAAGTACAGAGATCACCCACAAGCCCAAAACCGCGGCACCCTTTTACCGGTACTCAGCAACCAAAAAATGAATGCCTACTTAAAGGAAATTGCCGACCTCTGCGGCATTCAAAAAGAACTCACGTTCCATGCTGCCCGACATACCTTTGCCACCACCATAACCTTAGCCAATAATGTGCCCATAGAAAGTGTGTCAAAAATGCTAGGTCATAAAGACTTAAAAATAACCCAACACTACGCCAAAATCCTTGACAAAAAAGTGGGTGAAGATATGCGCCAGTTGCGTGAGCGGCTTACAGCCGCCACGCAACCGAAGGAACCGGTACAACAAGAACGAAAAGCCGCCAAAGTAGTAGGTTTCTAAGACTATTGACTGGGTGCAATAATAACATAATAACTTTAAGGTAGCATATATTCAATCTGTTTCGACTGTACAACAAACTCCCACAGTACACGTCCTGGCAACTCCCATTTTTTAATTACATCCAAGACTTCTGACGGCTCTGCCCGCACAATCACCAATTGTCCTTTTGAAACCTTTACACTAATGTATGATCCAATTGGAAAACCTGCCTCCTCCAACCATACGCCACACAAAGCAATATTTGGAACGGTTACGAAGCTGCGGCAATTGTCTCTTGGCTGGTTGAGGTGGCGTACTTTGTAGTACCTTTCCATGTTGCCTGTCTCGTCTCTCCCGATTTTTTGGCCTCCTATCCCAGGAAGATCCGGCCCGTATTCTTCTTCTGTTTTGTTTCTCTTTCTGCTCATATCTATAATGTTTAAGTTTTGCACGGCACAAAGATAGGCAACAGTTATTTTGAAATTTGGCAAAACGTCAAATTCTATTTTTAAAATTTTTTTGGCAAAGTTTTTCATTATTTTTGTAAAGTATGCTTGTCGTATTAAAAAGTATTCTTATATTTGCGCCCATAATACAAACAACCACCAAAAACATTAGCCCGTTATGAAATTCTCCATCCTCCCCAACTCTTTCAAAAAAATCGGCATTGCCCTTTTTTTCGTTGCCATTGCTGCCATCTTAGGCCTCAGCATCTACGCCAACTGGGACATCGTTCGCCAGTTGGACATTAGCGAAACCCAATACTTCGATTTAGACGCCTTTTCCGCCGGAACAGCTATCGGTACTGCCTTTGGCAACAGTTTCAAAGGCTACAATGATCAACTTTTGTCGTTCAAACTTTGCTCCTTTCTCCTCCTTCTCGGCATTGCCTGTTACATGCTGGCGAAAGAAAAAGTCGAAGATGAGTTGATGGATGCCCTCCGGTGGGAATCCATCCGACTGTCGATACTAATTTGTCTTGGCATTACATTCCTCTACACCCTAATCGGCTGGATCATCCCCGGCAGGACATTACTTTTTGTCCTGTTTTTCTGCTATTTAATTACATTTCAAGTGAAGAAGTCTAACATCATTAAAACATAACATCATGAAACTTACAATTTTACCAAACTGGTGCAAATGGCTGTCGCTGTTTCTGTTTGTTGCCTATTTCGCAGTTAGTTTTCCTGCTTTTAAGCAAGGATTTATAGAAGAATGGAGTAAACCCGATGGGCTCCATCCCGGAACCGCTCACGAAAATGTTCTAATCCAATATTCAGAAGAACACAAAGCCAGTAACACTATAGACCTGTTTTCCGGCCTGCTCTTCTTCTCTTCCATCCTCGTCTACCTGCTATCCAAAGATAAACACGACGACGAGTACATAGACGCCATAAGAGCCAAAGCCTTTTCTCTGGCCCTGATGCTGATTACCGTTGTTATCCTGCTGGTATCTATTTTTGGCAAAGACCTTGAATGTATTGATGTTCTGATCATTCAGTTTTTGTCTTACATCATCATTTTCAAGGCATTGAAAATTCGTGCAGAAATATTCGCCACCGATGAACCTACAACCTTATAACCGCCCATGAAAAACCTGATCAAAGTAGAGCGCGCCCGATACGATTTGTCGCAACAACAGTTAGCAGACCTCCTGGGGGTCAGTCGCCAATCCATATACGCTATAGAGGGGCGCAAATATGTTCCCTCTACCATTCTGGCGCTACGCATTGCCCAACTCTTTAACCTCACAGTGGAAGACATCTTCAAATTGGAAGACTCCGAAACATGCACACCTTTACCCATGACCTAAGCCAACGACTGTACACCCAACTACACGATCTGTCCAAGCAGGAACTCGGCGCCATCCAGAAGGCCAAGGCATCCGCAAAATGCGTTTCTCAGGGACTTATACAGTTGCGTGCCTACATTCTCCAAAATCCATTTCGGGACGAATTGGAAGAGATAGACTTTTTCAAAACCACCAAGCCCAACATCCTCAGCAAATATATCTACCACCGAAAAGTCTACCACATAGAATCGAGGCGGCCAACAGGCGGCCGCCCTATTCATCAAACCTACCTGAAAGCAGAAATAGAGAACCTGACACGTTTCCAAACACTCCATCCCGAATTTCACCAATACTACCGCACAGGAGAAGCTTACTTGGATAACGTCTACTTTCTGCGGCATGGCGAAATACCCGCCATCTGCGACGACGATATGGCCTCCGATATGGATCCCCAGTTTTCCACCGGATACGACTATATGGTGGCAAAGATTATTGCCTACGAACAGTTAACCGATTACCTCTACCGACAGTTAGATGCCTTGGACATCCTCACTCCGACGGTACAGCCTGATGCTTCGGATGCTTTCAAATGGACAGAATCCAAAGCCGCATTAGTCGAACTTATCTACGCCCTTTATGCCATGAAAGCCATCGGAAGCGGAAATTGCGACATAAGCCGGTTGGCCGGTTTCTTTGAACAAACCTTTAAAATAACCCTGTCCGACACCTACCGGACCTACTTGGACATAAAAGCCCGTTCCAAGCCCACTAAATTTATTGATGCCCTCAAAACAGCGCTTCTACGGAAGATTGAAGACGAGGACGACTAAAAATCCCAAGTTGGTATACATGGGGTAAAATCGAACCAAAAATCCCCAAAATGTATGATTGCCTCAAAAAGGTGGGTAAAAAAAGCGCACAAACCCCAAAATTTGCCAAAAAAAACTTTTTTCCAAGTTGGGATAACTTGTGAAAATGAACAAAACAGCGGTCGGAACTTTGCAGAAATTTTAAACCGTTTCGACCATGCCAGCACAAATCTTAACCACAGACGACCTGTACGAGTTCAAACTTGAACTTTTAAACGAGCTTCGCGCCCTCTTTGGTGCGCACCATCAAAGCCAAAGCAAAAAGTGGCTCAAATCCTCCGAAGTCCGGCGCCTCCTCAACATCTCCCCGGGCACCCTCCAAATGTTGAGGGTAAACGAAACTTTGCCCTATTCCAAAATCGGCGGGACCTTCTTTTACGATGTCCACGCGATTGAAGCAGTATTGGCAAAAGGGATCCACCCAAACAAGGGCCGTTCTCAAAAGGATGCCCAATGAACCTCATCCGTCATCTTGGCGCATTTATCCGGCAGGTAGCCCAAGACGACCGCCTTTATCCCTCGCATATTAGTTTGTACATGGCCATATTCGTACAGTGGGAAGATGAACAGGCAGGGGAGCAGCGCCCCATATCCGTAACACGTCAGCAACTCATGACCACCGGTAAAATCCACTCCAAAGCCACTTACCACAAGTGCATCCGGGAGCTTCACGACTTCGGGTATATTGATTATCGTCCCTCGTACACACGCAGCCACATAACACTGTTAGATACCTGTTCAATAAATGAACAGGTGATAGATAAGGGTAGTTCAATAGATGAACACCTCCAAGCGGTCAGTAGTTCAATAAATGAACATCCTGACTGTGGTAGCAGTTCAATAAATGAACATCTCAGGGCAGGTAGTAGTTCAATAGATGAACCACCTACAACCGTTCAAAACAACAACGTATTAAATATAAATAGCATGAAATCAATCTACAACCCTATAGATCAGCCTCCGCTCTTTGCAAAATCAGGTGTTCAAAAAATGAACATCTCCAAGCAAAAATCAAAAAAGTCCACATATATAGATAATATATATAATAATCTTAATGATATAGATATAAAGAAAAAAAAGAAATCTAGTAAAGAAAAAAAAGAAACCACGCCGCCCGACCTCCAACAAGTCATCGGCTTCTTCATCGACAAAAATATGCCCCTTGTTGAGGCCGAAAAGTTTTTCAACCACTACCAGGCCAACGGTTGGAAAGTGGGCAAAAACCCGATGAAAAACTGGCAGGCATCCGCCCGAAACTGGATCCTCAACATCGGCCAGTTTGCCAACATCCGAAAAACACTCTTTCCCTCTCCGGGAAAACTCCAAGCAACCACCCAAAAAGATTTCTCCGAACCCCTTTAGCCCCCAAACTTCAATTCTCAGTTTTAATTTTCAACCCTCAAATATCAATGCCATGGACTACACCACCCATCTAACCCAATTAGAGCAAAAAGGGCAGGAACTGTACGGCCCTCATTTCCGCCTGTACCCTTCAGACCGCCCGCTGCTTCAAAAACTTTTTGCTTTCTTCCTGCGAGATCAGGAAGAGGCCGACAGATTGCACATCGACTTATATAAGGGCATACTCCTCACCGGCCCCATCGGCACCGGCAAAACCTCCCTAATAACCCTCATGCGTTATTTTCAAACCCCGCAGCCGCGTTTCGCCGTCAAATCGTGCCGCGAAGTAACCTTTGAGTTTATCAAAGACGGCTATCAGGTAATCCAAAAATACAGTTCTCAATCCTTTGCTCCCACCTATCCCATCCCCCACGATCCAAGAAAACCGATTGCCTACTGCTTCGACGACTTGGGAACGGAGAGCGCCATCAAACACTACGGCAACGAAACAAACGTCATGGGCGAAATTCTTCTCTCCAGATACGACCACTTCATAACCAACAGAATGATTACCCACGTTACCACAAATCTATCCGCCGGCGAACTCGAAACCCTCTACGGAAACCGCCTACGCTCCCGAATGCGCGAGATGTTCAACTTGGTGGCGTTTGATAAAGAAGGGAGTGATAAGCGCAAGTAACAATGGGGTACTATTTGGTAAAGGATTATTTTGCTGACTACCGAGATATTGTTGCAAGTTTGCATTTTAAAATAACCATATTACAGTCTTCGCATAATTCGTGCAAGGCAGGGAATCTCTCTGCAATATTGGTTTTATTCATCAATTCCGGCTCCGCAGTGAAATAAATATACACATCGTCCATATATTGTAAACTGCCGTTCATAAAGTCTCCTTCTGGCAAATAATACCATCTCCAAGTGGATGTAGCTTTTTCCAATAGACCATACATACAGCGGGCCCATCCTAATTCCCAATTATTTATAGAAGCCTGAATAATGGCATATTTCTGATTTTCAAAGAACAGGTTTTTAAGCGCAATTGTGTGAGACATAAGAAATGCAATGGATTCGCCGTAATCTTTGCAGTCATAAAATGCTGCTGGAATATTGTATGTGCCAAAATCAAATGTATAGGCAATGTTTATTTTACCATCCTTGAGTCGGTATATCTCGCCTCCATAAGAAGGACTTAAATTTAGCGTATTGCCAAAAGGGCTGAAGGGATTTGCATCAAGATTTACTACGTTGTAGGAAGTAAGACAGGAGTCTATCACATGATTACGTTCATCCGTGATATATAACTGATAAGCCATACCGCTTCCATTGCCAAAATAATGATAATTGAAGCCATTCGATCTGCCAAAATTGGCCGTACCAAAGAGATACTCTATATTTCCCAAAAAACGGCCTTGTGGAGAATAGGTGTACAAAGCCCCCGGCTGTGCTGAATATACACAAATATCGCCATTTTCTTCGATGATCATATCTGAAAGGTTGATGTATTCTCCCGGGCCACGCCCTATCTCGCCTACGCTGTTCAGATACGTTCCAGTGACATCATACAAATGTATTTTATTATTGTGTGGGTCTGCTATGTAATAGATGTCATTTTTTACCACCATCTTGGCCACCTTTCCAAGCAAAGGCGCATCCTTTCCGTCTAAGGTCAGGATTTCTACATGATCAAAAAGAGGCGTAGACAATAACTCTACTCCTGTAGAAGCAGTGTATTGTACTACAACGGCCTCCCTATCTTTTGCGCAAGATAAGAGACATAAAAATAAAATAATAGACAGTTTTCTCATAATATTGTAATATTGATTTATTAGATTTGCGAATTTTAAGTATCATGCTAAAGATGGCAGATACTATGGGGGGGAGGTGTCAGTCTGTGTTTGTGATTATATTACAAATGGTGTTTCTACGCAGTAAACTCTCCAATCTTGAAGGTGGTGGGCACAAGAACCTATTTACGCAACCCCTGCAGGGTACATTTCGCCGTATGCGCAACCATGCCCCCTCGTTCCACATAAGACCATATAACATTTTTTCCATATTGTCATGGATGGTTCCAATGGGAGGCTCATTTTGATCGTCGTATATTAACCCGTTTGCATAGATCATTAGTTTTCCAAAAAAAATTTTATTCAATATCTGATTTGCAAATACATCTTTCATTCCCAATTCTGATTGCCATATTTCATCCTCATTCAAAAAACATCGTTCAATAATGAAATCCATATTATGTCCGTTGAAAAGAACATGGTATTCGTAATTTGAAATCTTATATCGATTCACCAAATGTTCAAAGTTTTTTAAAGAATCTTCCGAGGTAAGCGCAAAGGCCCAAATTAGGCGGTTATTAAATTCATGCAGTTCGTCTAGTAGTAAACAGATATCTTCCAACCAAATGTCCAAAGGTTCGACCAAAATTTTCAAAAGAATATTTGAATCGTCTCTCAAAAGAAGCTGTGTAGTACATTTATTAACAAATTTGAAATGAGAATGAAAAATTTTAACTGGCGCTATATCATCTAGTACATCTATAACCTTACTGAAATCAGTATGCCTAAATATATCCCCACCTATAATGTTGATTTTGCGAATATTTGTTAAACTTAGCTTAAACACAATCGCTTTGATTGCTTCCAATGGTAGTTCATCTTTTAATTTCGAACAATGGTTGATTTGTTTATGAAATAAATCACACGATGAGCATGATAAAGAGCATTCACCTGTTATTTGCATAGTTACACTTTGCAGATTATCCAGCATATTTCCGTCATAGAGTTCAATTTTTTTTTCTTTTAACCTCTTAATTTCTTGTGGAAAAACATAATGAGGCGGGATTGTAATAGGTTTGCCATCATTTTTCTCGAACGGGAGTATATGCCCCATCCTATTGCCTACAATTTTTTCAACAAATTCTTTGAATTCCTCACATTTTGTGTCTGCGTCAGAGAATAGGACAGAAAAAAAATTGGATGGTTCAATTAAAGCATCTATTAAATTATCAATAGAACTATGTCTTGCCTGCAGCATTTTTTCATAATTATATGAATTATATAATAATATACGGTCATTATCTTTCCAAATAAAAACAGAAGGTTCAATACAAAGCCAATATTTTTTCATAATATTTTCATCAATCAATTGAATTAATAATTTTTTTAAAGATTTCCGGAGTTCGTCGTAGTATTTCCAATGCCCGTTGAATATATTTATCTTTTTGTGAATTTGGCACATAATCAGGACATATGTTTTTCTTGGCTAAATAATTTATATCATAAAAACAATTTGTGCAAGACATAGTGCGTATGCAAGTTTCACACAGTTTCTGATATTTATTAAATATTTCGTTATAAAAATCAACGATTTTTTGAAAATCAATATCAATTTCTCCATTTATTACATACCCTAAAGGACTTACACAACCAACTTTTTCACATGGAAGGATTAGACCACCAACAGTAAGAAAAACTCTATCAGAAAAGGGCAGGCAAGTCGCTGTTGGCAATTTAATGGTGACGTTATCAAATTCCTGAAAAAAGTCTGGATACCTTAGAATGAAATGTGGTGTATAAGTCTTTATATAAAAGTCTAAATAGCTTGTGTCTAAATTTTTTAAAGAAAATTTCACACATTCTTCTTTTCGTGTTTTCCAAGAAATCTCTAAATCTTCATCTATCCCTCTATACATGGCGTAAATATCTGATTTCAACGACAAACGAGATTTTGACATCTCCAAGAGTAGTGGCTCTTTATTAAACATTTCCTTAAAAAAAGCATATACATCTATCAAATTACTTCGGCTGTTTAATACAGACTGGAAAGATACCTTTCTATCAAAAAAATCGGGATATCTTTCCTTTATGTTTATCAAAATATGATAAAGTGTATCAAAACTTTCTGTCCCACTTTTGTCGACACGAAATGAATTCGATATTTTGTCACCATCTAAACTTACTGCAATTGTATAGTTATGGTGTACAAAATATTCAATATATCTATCCAACAGCATACCGTTCGTAGTTATGCTATAGTAAACCAAAAAATCAGCAGGCTTATTTCTCTCTATATATTGATGCACATTATCTATCAATTCAAAATTTAACAATGGTTCTCCTCCGTAGAAACTGAGCATAAAAAACCGTTTTAACCCAATAGTTCCTGAATGCCACAATGAAATATAATAATCAAGCAACGGCTTAACGGTATGCCAATCCATGTGTTTCTTTTTTTTATGAGAATCTGTTTTTACATAATTTTTCCCTTGACCACAATATAAACAAGATAGATTGCAAATTTCAGATGTTTCTATTACTAAATGGTTTACACGCTTAAAATATTTCTCAATTAATTCTTTTTTTATTTGTATATTCGGCATTTTTTTATATTTAAATTAATAATAAGGATGTTTAAAAACCAAAAACATGACTAATAGTATTCCAATATTTTTATGTCGGTTGATTATTTAAACATCCTTATTATATAACAACTTAACAAAGTTTAGTATCAAATTGTGGTTGATTTATCCATTTGCAGAGGAGGCTTTAGACATTGCCGCTACAGGGGCATCATTCCATCCAGACCCTCCTCCACAATTTTGGCAACCGTAATAGCATGGATGAATTCCTGCATCACAGTCTTGATCATTTTCGTCACCGCCTTTTATTTTCGACATATACTCTTTTTCCAATTTAGAAATTTTAGATTGATTATTTTTAGAAAAACTCATAATTGTAAATATTTATTGTTTCGCCTACTCTATCACAGCTTTCGGCAATCGCTGTTTTCTCCACTAACGCAGGAGAACATTTTATTGGTTTCAATGTTTGATTTCACGAAAACCGAAATGTCTACGGTTTGTCCAATGCAAATATTTTTTACCTTTGCGTCAGCTTTTGTGCTATATTCATACAAACATCAGAATTATAAACAGGAGATATCCTGTGTCTTCGGCGCCGGTGTGCAGGGTTAGGTAATTAGGATTTGAAAGCTCTTTACTTACCTTCCCCTGCGGGGCGCCTTTGTTGTCGCACTCTGCCAACAGACGCACACGATGGCAGAGGCTAATTAAGCCAAGTTTGTTTTACAAAGCCAATGCTGGCTATGCCTCCAAGATAATAAAATTTTCACGAGAAGTATCTCTCGGTCCGAATTTGCCTTAATAGTAGACAGCAGTATCCAACAACGAACACACCGCACAGAAACACAGAATACCTGTGATATCTGAAAACTAACCAGAGCGATATGGGTGAGGAGTCGCCTCATAGTTCCAAATTATAACTGGCTGCAAGTTTACAAAACAAATATGTATCCTCCAAATTATTCTTTATTTTTACCCAAAACAAATTACTGCGCCATACCATCGTTATGTATAATATGCAAATAATAAGACATTTGCAGTTTTTCATCGTACTGATTTTCTCTGTACCGTTCCCCATTGTACAGCCTTGCAAACTCCGCCCAATCGTGGTCGCGGAGCAGGGTATCCAATCCGTTGTTTTGGATGAACTGTATAAACGCCTGAAACTGCTTGTCCTGACTTTGCTGCATAGCCGATACGTACTCAAAAACGGTATCATATCCGCAATATTGATGATTGAACCCCATTATTTGGAACATCCCCCAAGAAGCCGATTTTAGGGCGGACTCAAAATGTATCAGACAGGCACGGATGAGGCGCGGGTACTCTTTGGTACCGCCCTTGTAACTCGATTTGTCCCATTCCGGGAAAAGAATATCGGAGTTTTCGGGCTGGTGTATTTCCGGAGTAATTCCCGCTTTTTTCAGTTGGCCCCAAAAGATATGTCCCTCAAAAAGGATTTCGGGGCGACCATCGGGCAGGAACCCGCTTCGCCCTGCCGACTCAACCTGATGCACGGCGCGGATGGCAGCCACATCTATGTTGAGGGTTTGGGCTCCCTGCTCAAAGTCGATGCTTGGCTGGCTCTGTTGTAAGGCGTCCCAAGTCTTGGGCCCCACAATGCCATCCACTACCAACCCTGCATCCTGTTGGAAACGGCAGACCGCTTCATGTGTTTTTTTGCCAAATTTTCCATCAACGGCAACGGTATAGCCCTTTTCGTTCAAAGCTTCTTGCAGTTGGGTAACATCCTTTCCTGTGTTACCCTGTTGTAATGTTCTCATAATGATTTCTATTTTAAGGTTTAAATCTTAGTTGGCGCTTTTGTGGTTACTCCTGTTTTCCCTTTTCTCTTTTGGTATGCCGGCCGTCCTTCGTCCGTCCGGCATGAAAAACAACGCAGGTAAAAAGGTATTCCTCCCTCATTCGCTTAGTCGGTCAAACATACTTGCAAAGGTATATAAACGGCGGTAAAAATCTCCACGCCTCCGCTTCGCTGTGGGTAGTATTTTTCCCTCCGCCTTTGCAAGTATCGCCGCTATGCCCATTGCTGCGCTCCAACCCACTACGCTCGCTGCGCTCGCTCCGTTAGGTGCTCGCAACGGGCATTGCGCCTTGTTTGTCCCTCCAAGCGCTCATTCGGTCGTCATGCGCGGCTACTCCTGCCCCCTGTTACCCCAATAAGGTTTTTAATCAAGCCATTTACTCTTTCTCAAGCCATCGTGTTCAAAGGGGGCAGCCGCCGCTCTGTGTTTGTGCTCGCCTGCGGGTCGCTCGGGCTATCGGGCTGTCACGGTTTTTGCAGTTTTTGGTTACGCTGCTTTTATTGCATTGTTTTTTTAATGGTGTCGGTCGTATTCATTCCACTTCGCTCGCTGCACTCTCTCCGTTCCATTCACACCACCACGCCTTTGTCTATTTGCAAGAGTATCGGCCTGAGTGTGTTCATCCCGTTCCGCTTCGCTCGCTGCACTCGCTCCGCTCCACTCTTACAATGAACACACTCCGGCCTCCACACTTGCTTTTTTCTCAATACTTATTGTGGTTGGGCAAAAACCGCGCCAGCCCTGCGTGTGCCACGTTGCCGGCCGCCGCCCTTGCTCCCGCTCCGCTTCGCGGCGGGCTTTTCCGCGTCCGGCACCCTCGCTCCGCTCGCAGGCGGCTCGCGCTTCACTCCGCAGAAAAAAAATCCCTCCGCTATCGCTTCGCTGATTTTTTCCCTGCTCCGTTCCGGCTCAAGGCTGCTTTACCTGCGTTGTTTTTGTTGTTTGTCTGCGCTTCGCGCAGTTGGTTTCAGGGCTACCGCCCTGGCGCCTGTGGCGCCATTGTCGAACTGTTGCAGTTTGTTTCAGTTTCTCTTTTATTCGCCATCTTTCAGGTTTGTCTTCTCAACGCATAGACAAAGGTACCGGCAGGGGCCGGAACTGCACCCTGCGGGTTTGCCCTCACGGGTGGACAAAAGACTACGGCATAAAGCCAACACACAGCCTCACGCCTGATTTATTCCGTTTCCTTTTGTCCATTCCGTCCCCTGCCATAGGAAAGATGTCTAAGCGTTTCTAAGGCGGGGATGCCGTTGTACCCATACTTCCATAAAAAAAGGCCCCCTTTCGAGGGCCCGACTGCAGAAAAAGTACCACCAAAAACGCAGTCCGTTTGTTTGTTCCAACCTGTTTTGTCGGTTAGTTTTTGTTTCTCCCCTTGCGGTTCAGGTTGCAGAGCTTCCGCATGGTTGCCGATACTACAAAACTAATCACCGCCCCGATGGCCGCACATATAGCCGTCTTTACCACGTCTGCTGTCCCGATGGTGCCAAACACCGACAACAGGGTACCGCCGATCGTGCCCGCATACATGGAGGGGATGGCTTCAGGCAGTCTCATTTTTCTTCCGTTTTGTGTTGCGCGCACTTTGCGGTTTCTTCCTCTTTCGTGCACTGACCATTTGAGTCTGCTCAATAGCGCTCGGCTTTGCGTCGGTTGAGGTGTCTACGGTAGCTTGACTTACAGCAGTCAGTACGCCTCCGGCAAGAGCAATGTATCCGGCTGCCGCCGCTATTCCTGCCGGTATCGCAACAGGCGCCGCCAGGAGGGTGCCCCCAACAGCGGCAATGGCTAACCCGACCGTGCGCACAACCTTAAAGAATTTGGGTGTTGGGGCCTGCATCCGTTCAATCAGGTTCATCTCCTCGACTTCTACCGTTTGATCTTCTTTCTTTTTCATAACATAAATTGTTTGTTAATTTGTAAATACGTACAGTTACAACACTTCTACAATGTTCATTACATTGTACGCGCCGTTCTTCAATGAGTAATCCGCCCCGTTTACCTCCTGCACAAATTCAATGCACAGGATCAAAAACTTGATTCCGGTAATGGCTGGGAGGGAGGCAGGTACCAAATCCACGGTGTCCACGTCCGGGACAATTTCCATGCGAACAGGCGAAGAAATGGCTAAGGCGGCATTGCCGGTAGCAAAATCAATCACGGCATACCCGCCTTTAAAGATGAGATGAGTAGCGCCCTGCGGGATACTTACATCGTTCAGGGGGCTCAATTCGTCAATAATGATCTCCCCATCCGCAGCAGCTAACCGGAGCGGAGCATGGAGTACAGCGCCCAGTGGAGCCTTTACGTTAAAATTGAAGCCCTTTAACAGTTGCTTCCCCTCCGGTGTCGCTAAACCTGTTGCCACATTCCTTTCGCCCCGGGCGCTCGTCGTGTCCAAGTTCTTAATCTTGGCCATCGTCTTAGTCAGTCTGGACGTTACCCTGCTGTCCGATGTGTTCATGCTCAGGGTGCGGAGGGTATCCCGCAGCAGCTTCCCGGCCTGTGCCGAGTTCCCAAACTCTGCCCCGTTTTCCCGAGTCCGGACAAATGCCGGGTCGGTGGCAATTCGGGAGGCTTCAACGCCCCCTTTTTCCCTTGCCAAATAACCGTCAATACTCTTGTAAAAAGTAATGTCGCCCATGGTACCTTTTAGTTTGATTAAGCCTCTTTGTCGTGCCATATCATAAAAGTTTAAAAGTTCGGGGCAAAAGTAGAGGCATAGATAACCGCCAACAAGTCAGCGTGTCAAAAATTGACCCAGTAGGCAAATTCGTCTAACATGACAAGGAAAACAGACCGGAACAATAAGGGCAACAGTAGGATTATTCCGCTAAATAGCAGTACCTTTGTATTCGGATTGAAAACCATGCCCACTATGGAAGTCAAACGAATATGCATCTACGCAAAGGATATTGAACGGATCACCGGCAAAAGCAACCGCTACGGCTACCGTCTTTTAGACAGAATCCGCACCCATTACAATAAAGAGGAAAAACAGTTGGTCAGCATAGACGAGTTCTGCCGCTATACCGGCCTCAACCCCGAACACGTAAAACCGTTCTTCAACAACTGAACCGGCGTCGCTATTGCCCACATCAAAGGTATGGCAAAGGCGTATCAAAGGTATGGATAGTGTATGAAAACTTGCATTTCAGTGTATCCATCTCTTTTTTCGTAGTGATTCTAAATATCCGTGATTTCAAAATGGGGTGAAAAATCTTTATTGGACTAATGTGTTCCATTTTCAACGGTGTGATGTATCTTTGTGTTCAAAAAATCTCTATGGATAATCTATTGACTTCAATTTCTTTTTCCGTTCATTCCAATAAAGGAGTGTATGCTTTGTTACTTGGATCAGGTCTATCTCAACCATCAGGGATCCCCACCGGTTGGGATGTCCTTATGGATTTGATTAGAAAATTAGCCATATTGAATAGTGAAACAGAGGTATCTGATCCTGTGACTTGGTTTTCTGAAAAGAATGGGTCTCCCCCGAATTATTCAACGCTATTAGCCGAATTGGTTAACACTCAGGCAGAGAGAGTAACGCTTATGCGCCCTTATTTCGAACCGACTGATGATGAGAGAGAAAGAGGATTAAAACAGCCAACTCTTGCCCATCAATATATTGCACGTTTAACAAAGAAGGGGTTTTTCAAAGTCATACTGACAACGAATTTTGACAGACTTTTGGAGAAAGCATTTGAAAATGAGGGTGTCATTCCTCAGGTAATTCGCAACGAGGATGATATTGACGGTGCCATTCCCTATATTCATGCAAATTGTACGATAATAAAGGTTAATGGTGATTATCTCGATTGTCAGTTTCGTAATACACCTGACGAACTTGCTGGGTATGGAGTCAGATGGAACGAATTGTTACAACAAATCTTCGAAGATTTCGGAATAATAACCTGTGGGTGGTCAGCGAAATGGGATAAGGGACTTGTTGATTTAATAAGACGGTCAAAAAATAGGAGGTATGCAAATTATTTTACAGACAAGAACCCGTCTAGTGAACTGCAAGAGTTAAACGAATTTAGGAAAGGTAGTATAGTAAAAATAAAGGATGCAAACACCTTTTTTTCTGAATTACATGAATCTATCGAAGCATTAGATATGTTTTCTGCTAATCATACATTGACCAAGGATATTGCCATTGCAAGGGTAAAAAAATATATTGCGAAGTCTGAGTATAGAATATCTTTGCATGATTTTTTTGATGAAGAAACCAAAAAGGCATCATCAATGATCAAACAAAAAGGAAATTATGATTTCTGCGTTGATAAAGAAAAGTTTAATGAATATTGGATATGGCATCTAAAATCAATAGAACTATTAGTATCAATGTGTAAAACAGCAGTTCAATGGTCTTCTATAGATAATGAAAAAATCGTCATTGAACCATGCCGTGTCCTTGCCTATCCTCCAAACATTACAGGAAGGTATGTTGTTGATTCAGTTAAATTACATTATTTGAGCTCTCTAGTAATATTCTATGTTATAGGTATTTCAGCAATAAGATATGAGAAATATCATCTTCTCAATGCTTTATTTCAATTGCAGGTTATAGAGATTGATAGTGAACCTACAAATCAGATTCCCATAATCGATTTGCTGAATGCTTCATTAATAGAAAAAGATACTTTTAACGATCTGCTCGGGAGCCGCTATTATACACCACTTAGTACTTTTCTGAATAAATCTTTACGAGAATTTTTATTAGATTTGTTTGACGGTATTGGAGGTTATAACGAAGCATTTGATATTTTTGAGTATCTTTCTGCATTGAATTATTCAGATATTTTAAATATCACTGATTGGGCACCTTTTGGAGAATTTGTATGGCGGCGTTCGGCAAACTATCGGATGGAGAATAATGGATATGTGAATTTTTTTAAAAAAGGAGGAGATATGCAAGATGATTGGCCTCTTTTGAAGGATGGCCGTATGTTTGGTGGTTCGTATAGTCATTATTTGAAAGTTATGTCCAATGTGGAGGAGTTTCTCAAAAAACTTCATTTTTGATAATATTTTGACCCCATCGCTTTTTTTTCGTTTTTCTTAGTACCTTTGCCATACGATTTGCCGCCTTTTGGTTTCCTTTTCGAGGGTGCAAATTCGGGTACAACAGGATTTTTGCAAGTTTAACGCGCTGAATGGTAAAAGATTATAGAGCAGGTTCAAGTGCCTCCCTCTCCGCCAAACAAAAAATCAACGCTCGCAAAGCGAGCAAAAGTTAAAGAAGAAATCCGAACAAAAACTTGTTTTTGTTCGGATTTCGCTTAGACTCGGCGTGAAACGCCGTTGATTTTTTGTTTGAAGCGCGCCTCCTGTGGATCGCGAGCGGTTCACCGCGAGCAATCCCTTGCTTTCCACCGGTGAACTCGAGACCACCTACGGCAACCGCCTCCGCTCCCGAATGCGCGAAATGTTTAACTTGGTGGCGTTTGATAAAATCGCCACAGATAAACGCATATAAAAGCAACACCCATGGATATACTAAAAACGGGCAAAATCTGTGATAACGTTTTAATTTTTAAATACTTGAATTTTACAATTGAGTGAAGAAAAGCAAAATTATTGATGAAATTTTTATCTTTGATGCAGCATTTTCGCTGGTTTGTGCATCTAAATAAATAAACGAAAGTATTTACTATCTGAAATTGATTTCTAACACCAAAAAAAATGGAAAAACATTTATTTACATTACTGTGTTTATACCTTTTGAACCTTTTACTACTATTTTTTGGAGGTAAAACAAGAATGAAAAAAATTTGTTTAAGTGCAATTATATTTCTTTGGCTCCCATTACCTTTAAAAGCACAAAATGAAGATTGGGGTAAGCATCGCATATTTTTTACTCCAACAAGGCTGCTAAATCCTATTTATCCGGGATTAGAGTTTGGATATGAATATCGCTATAGTCATTTTTCTTCGCAATGTTCAGTGGCTTATCTTTTTAATTTCGGAGATGGAGTGTATAAATCTCTTACAGGATATCATATCAAATTTGAAGAAAAATATTTTATAAAAAAAAAGCCCTCAACCCGAAGAGTTAAGTTTTACTTGTCAGCAGAAACCTCCTATAATTATGTTAAAGCAAATCAATGTCAGTATTTTTTACCACTGGAAGCTGAACTCATAACTGATTGGAATGAAAAATATCAATATGCGTATTTAGAAAATTTTGATTTAA
>JGI24705J35276_12238336_pt1 | contig 19542 bp, 14 predicted proteins | sample TergutNt197P4_FD_35276 | JGI IMG/M metagenome (IMG submission 35276) | reverse complement strand
TCCAGCCAGACCATAACTGAGCTGCAAGCCGAAATGCCGGAGATCGATCCCTTGGCCCTCATGCGGCTTGCCGCCCTCTTCGCCCGAACTAGAAATCCCCGCTACAGCCGCGAAATTTTTCGCTATCTGCGCTCAATTCAGGAAATGCGGCACCGCAACAACAGCCGCCGCGCCGAAGAGGAATAAGCCTGGGTGGACTGTATCGCGCTGGATCGCCTAAGCGGCTGTGAAAGCTCAAGGCGCCCGAGGTCGATGGGTGAATGCGTACGGTGGAGCTGGCGAAGGCGAGGAGAATGACAGCGCCATAGCAGACGCCGACCGTACCGCCGAACTTGGCGGTTCGAGTGTAAAAATCGTGACCTACCCCCTCAATTTCCCTCATGAAGCTCGTTGTCGCCAGAGATGGCCGCAGAAATTTGTCCAAGCCGTCAGGGGGAAATGTGCCGTCAACGAGATTGCTGACGGCATAACCGGAGCTATTCTTCTTTTTTCATTTTGCGGGCAAAGGTGGCTGCTTCGATGCCGGCGGTACAGCCTTCGCCCACCGCCTTGGCCATCTGATAGGGAGGGCCGACAATATCGCCCGCGGCGAAAATTCCCGGAATATTGGTGGCCTGTTGCTGGTTGACCGCGATATGCTTGAATGATTCCGTATCCAACTGAACCCCGACCTGGGTCGCCAGTTCAAGGGCGCCTTTGGAACCCAGTTCAATGAAAACGCCCTCGGTGGCCAAGGTCTGGCCGTCTGCCAGCACCAGCGAATCGACGATTTTATCGCCATTGATTCGCTTGATCGAACTGTGGATGCGTTCCACCTTGCTTTTCGAGAGCCGGTCAAGCAGTTCCGCTGAAACATTGAGCTGTTCCGTGACCAGGTAGACCTTGGACGCATAGTCGAGCATCGTCAGGGCGCCGTCCACGGCGGCACTGCGGTCGCCGGTGACCGTGACCACCGCGCCCCGGTAGAAGTTGGCGTCGCAATCCACGCAATAGGAAACGCCCCGGCCCGACAACTCCTTCTCACCGGGAACATTGAGTTTCTGCTTTGAGACCCCCATGGAAAAAATAAGGGTACGGCTGGCAATGGTTGTGCCGCTTTCCAGTTTAACCCGAAAGAGATCGTCCGCCTCAAGACCCAACACATCCTCGGCTTTGATTTCGCATCCGAATTGCTGCGCCTGCGCAACCCCGAGCCGCAGGAGATCGGCCCCCAAGGTGACGCCGGGGACAAAGGCATAATTCTCTATATGAGCCGTGTATAGGGCTGAATTTTCGATGCGTCCCAGCATGAGGACCCGGGTTTTTCGTCTGGAGGCGTGGATGGCGGCCTGAATTCCGGCGGGACCTGTGCCGATGATGACAACATCGTAGGGATGAACGGACATGTGCAGCTCCTTGGACGAGAAGAAATGAAAACAAAAAAAATCGGGCGAGCCGTGATGGCGGTCGACGCATGGAGTGTACTCGATTATTTGTACCTCATCTCCAGATCAAGGTCGACAGATTTGTTGATTTCGTATAGCATACGAGGTTATTGTAAACCGTCTCGAAGGTCGGTGCAGCCTTGAGTATCGAAGGCGGATCAACAGCAGTGCAATGTTTTCTTGTGCCCCGCTTGCAGAATGTGCCGCTTACGCCAGGGTATAGGTTGCACAGCGGGTTGCGTTTTTTTAAGCGTCTTTTGGGGAAGCGAAGTTGCGGCAATGGGCTTAAGACGGGGCGGCCCCCGGCTTGGCCTGGCTTCTGGCAAGATGAATATCAACAGCAGGAAATGTCGTGGAGTTATCTATTTTTGAAATTATGAAACACGCCGGACTGACGGGCAAATTGGTTATGCTCATTTTGCTCGTTTTTTCGGTATGTTCATGGTCCATTGTCATCATGAAGTTTCTCGCCTTCAGAAAGGCCGGCAATGCTTCTCTGGATTTTCTCGATGCCTTTTGGGAGAGCAAAACCTTGCATGAGGCCTATGAGGCGGCTCGCGAATACCCCTCAAGCCCTGAAGCCGCGGTCTTTGTCGCTGGCTATAATGAATTAAAAAAAATCAGCGGTGCGCGCAGCAGCGGCCAAGTGCCACTAACCTTGGAGATGCAGTTGGCCACCATGGATAATCTCAAGCGGGCGGTCCGCAAGGCACAGTTTCTCGAATCCGACCGCCTGTCCAGTTCGATTTCGGTCCTGGCCACCACCGGCAGCGCCACCCCGTTCATTGGGCTGTTCGGCACGGTTTGGGGCATCATGGCCTCTTTTCAGAGTATCGGCGAGCGGGGATCGGCCTCGCTGGCCGTTGTCGCCCCCGGCATCTCAGAGGCGCTGGTCGCCACTGCCGCTGGCCTTGCCGTTGCCATTCCAGCGGTTATCTTCTTCAACTATTTTTCCAACAAGGTCACCGGGTTTGACTCCAAGGTCGAGAGTTTCAGCACCGATTTCATCAACCTGATTGAACGAGATATCCTCACGAGAACGTGATCGTATGGGACCAATAGGAAGCAACAGGGGAAAACAGAGATTGGTGGCCGATATCAACGTGACGCCCTTGGTGGATGTCATGCTGGTGTTGCTCATTATTTTTATGGTTACGGCGCCCATGATGACCCAGGGTTTGGAGGTCGATCTTCCCGAGGCGACCACCAAGGCGCTTCGTCAGCAGGAAGAGCCCTTGGTGGTGACCATCAAGAAAGAAGGCGACGTCTACCTCAAAAAGGAAAAAATGACCCCGGCGGCCTTGCAGCAGCAGCTACGGATCATGTCCCCTGAAGCGAAAAAAGAGGGGATTTATCTCCGTGCCGACAAGAACGTCCCTTACGGCGTGGTCACTTCGACCATGGCCGATATTCACGCTGCGGGTTTCGATAAACTGGGAATGATCACTATCCCGGCTGAACGGGACAAGTAAGAGCGATTGGCTGGACTCCGTGCAGTATACCGAGACGGAATTTTATCTCCTCCAGCAGGAGGCTGAGCAACGCTGGTGGCTGGCATTGGTGCTGGCCCTCTGTGTCCATGGCGCCGTGGCTGTGAGCCTGGCGCTCATGCCTTCGCTGTTTGAAAGTAAACCGATTGTTGAAGAAGTAGTCTCGGTCAGCTTGGTGAGCATGCCCGACACCGGGGGCGCTCCAGCCCCGCCGACCGCCGCCGGTTCTCCTCCCAAGCCGCCCGTCGAACGAGCCGAGCCGCCTCCGCCCCCACCACCTCCGCCCCCAAAACCGGCGGAACCGTCTGAACCCGTGGCAACGCCTCCGCCTTCGCCGAAGGAAAGGGTCGCGGTTCAGCCGGAGGTGACAACACCCGAACCCGCTGAGCTGAAAAACCCGATTTCCCTGGCGCCTGATAAGCGCAAAATCAAGAAAAATCAGGACACCAGGCTGGAAGAGGAGAAGGTCAAGGAACGCGAACAGGAGCAGCGCAAGCTGGAAGAGCGGGAGCTTCAGAAAAAAATCGAGGAACGCAAGCAGGAGGCTGAGCGCAAGGAATTGCTGCGCCGCGAGGAAGAGCGGCAAAAGGCCCAGGTTCAGGCGCGGCTTGAACAGATCAAGGCCGAAAAAGAGGCCCGGGCCGCCGCCGCCGAGGCGCGCGAGCTGGCAGCCCAGGCGAATGCCGCCGCTGCCGCCGCCGCGGCGGTACGCGCCGATGCCAACCGCAGATCGCAGGCCATGCAGAGTGCGGTGAGCGGGGGTGGTTCTTCCAGCCGGCAGCAGGCCCAGTCGATTGTCGTGCAACTCTATTGGAGCTCTGTGGCGCAGAAGGTCAGGGAATCTTGGGCGTTGCCGGAGAGCCGCAAATGGGATGCGAATCTGATTGCCATGGTGGTGGTTACCATCAAAAAGAACGGCGAGGTCACCCGTATCCAGTTCGACCAGCGCTCCCAGGATCCGCTCTTTGATCAATTGGTGGAAAAGACCATCAGAAGCGCCTCGCCAATGCCAGCCTTTCCGGCATCAATGCAACAGGAAACAACAGAAGTCGGGTTTAAATTCAGGCCCGGTGAACTTGGCAATATGTGAGAGATCGTGTATATCTGGTTAGCCTTGCCCGATTTTTTCCATCCTTTTTTACGGTGAACGGTTATGTTGTGTAAACGGCATGTTGCGATGACCCTGACCCTGGCCGCATGTTTTTTTCTCTGCTTGCTGAAGGGGGAAGGCAAGGCTGAACCCGCCTACTTCGATATCACCTCCGCTGAAATGCGAAAGATCATGGTGGCGGTTCCTGGCTTTGCCGGCGATGGCCAGGCCGCGACCGTGACCCAGCTCCTGAGCAAAGGGTTGGCCCTGCACACCTTTGTCAGCGTCATTGATCCGAGCCGCTACGGTGGCCGCAGTGATGCGGATTGGAAAGGCCTGGGGGCCGATTTTGTGGTCATGGGCAAGGTAGGTGCCGATCCAGCCGGTATGGTCATTGAGGGACAGATCCTCGACGTGGCCAGCGGCCGGATGCTGGTCAGCCGCCGCTATAAGGGCGGTGCCGATCTGCTCGAAGACATGACCCTGCGGCTGTGCGACGGCCTGATCGAGGATTTCACCGGCGAAAAGGGTGTCGCCCGCACCCGCATGGCCTATATTTCCGATGCCACTGGCAGGAAAGAGGTGTATGTCAGCGATATTCTGGGCCGCCATCCCCGGCAGGTGACCAGTCATCGCGCCCTGTGCGTTTCCCCCCGTTTTACCCCGGACGGCAATTATCTGAGCTATTCGACCTACCACCGTGGCAATCAGGATCTCTACATCACCGACCTGAGGCAGAACAGTCAGACAACCTCGCTTTCCCGCCGCACCGGCTTGAACCTTGCCCCGGCCTTCACCCCCGATGGCCAGCGCATGGTGGTGACCTTGAGTCAGAACGGCAATCCCGATCTGTACCTCATGAGCCGGCAGGGAGAAATTCTCAAGCAATTGACCTCAGGGGCCGGGATCAACGTTTCCGCCTCCTTTGCCCCCGATGGCCAGACCATGGCCTTTGTGTCCGACCGGAGCGGCAAGCCCAATGTCTACGTCATGGATGTGGGCGGCGGCCAGGCTAAACGTCTGACCTTCCAGTTCAGCGAGAGCAGCGAGCCCGCGTGGTCACCCAAAGGCGATGAAATTGCCTTTACCGGTTTGCAGGGGGGAAGCTACCAGTTGTTCTTGATGGATCGGAACGGCGGCAATGTCCGACAACTGAGCAGTGGTGGGGGCAGCTACGAATCGCCGACCTGGGCTCCGGACGGACGGCTGATCGCGGTCACCCGCAAGAGCGGTAGCCGGTCGGAGATCTGCGTGGTGAGCAAAAACGGTAAGGATATCCGGGTGCTTTTCACCATCCGCGGTAACCAGTCCTATCCGCAATGGTCTGGCCGACTGCCCTGATAAAGGTGGTGCTGGCTGAGATGGGGTGATCTGGAATTGTGGTATAATGGTAAGTATGTCGGTTGTTATTAGAAATTAAGGGAGCTTGACTGCAATGAAAACCTTGAGACATATCGCGGCTGCCGGCTGTTCACTGTTTTTGTTGACCCAATGCGCAACTCAGGATGAGGTCCAGAGCTTGCAACGTCAGCTTCGCGCGGTGAATCAACGGGTCGAGGATGTGCGGACCAACACGGTCGGTCAGATGCAGAAACGACAGGCCAGTTCGGTCAACAAACTCGATCAGGTCGAGGACGAAACCCAGCGCATCCGCTCAAGCATCGAGGAAAACGCCAGCCAAAATGCCCAATTTCGCGATCAGGTCAACCAGAGCATCGCCAGGATGCAGACCTCGGTGGATAACACCAAGTCCAGCCAGGATGCTAAGATCGGTGAGTTAAATCAGAAGATCTCGGTGCTCGAGGAAAAACTGGCCATGGTCAGCGAAAATTTCAGCAAGGCCCAGCAGGAGCGGATCACCGAAGCTGAAAAAAAGGCGCAGGCCGCGGCGCAAAAGGCGGAGGCCGCCAAGCAGAAGGCCGCGCAGGCCAGCGCTGCCACTCAGCCTGCTTCTCCCGCCGTATCCCAGACTTCCGGAACCACGGGAGTGGTCAAGATAAATCCGGACGGCAAGAAGACCAAGGTTGCTAGCGCACCGTCGGCCGCACCGGAAGCGGCCAAGGAACAGACCGCCGCCCCGGGCAAGCAAGCCGCTGCCGCTGCGCCGGCGCCCGAAAAAGCCGCGGCTGAAAAAGCAGCGTCCTCTTCCACTGATCCCTTTGCCATTGGCATGAACCAGTTTAAGGACAAAAAATACAAAGAGGCCTACAAGTCGTTTGAGCAGTCTCTTTCCGCCAAGCCCAACGGCAGCCAGGCGGCCAAGTCGCTCTATTACATGGGTGAGAGTCTGTACAATCAGGGCGAATACGATCTTGCCATCCTCGATTATCAAAAGGTGATTTCCAACCACGGCAAAGACCCCCTGGCGCCTGGCGCTCTGTTGAAGCAGGGGATGTCCTTTGAGAAACTGACCGATCACGAGACCGCCAAAATCATCTACAAAAAGCTGATCAACGACTACGGCGGCAGCTCCGAGGCCTCCCAGGCCAAGGAACGGCTCGGCAAACTGTAAGCGTAACGCTTGTCGGCGGTTAGAATACAGAAAAAACGGCTCGATGCCCTGCTAGTGACGCAGGGACTGGCCGCCGATCTCGAGGCGGCCCGGCGATTGATAGGTGCCGGTCTGGTGTTGGTCGACACCAGGATCTGCGACAAGGTCGGCCAACTCGTGGCCTTAGACAGCCTGATTGCCCTCAAAACCGCCAGGCGGCGATTTGTCAGCAGGGGAGGGGAAAAGCTCGATGGCGGCTTAGAGGCCGTTGGTCTTGATCCTCGCGGTTGGGTGTGCGCCGATATCGGCTGTTCCACCGGCGGTTTCACCGACTGCCTGCTGCAGCGCGGGGCGCGCAAGGTGTACAGTGTTGACGTCGGCTACGGTCTGCTTGATTGGAAACTGCGGCAGGACGACCGGGTTCAGGTGCTTGAGCGGACCAATGCCCGCCATTTGACCAGCAAGCAGATTGCCGATCCCCTTGATTTGGCCGTGATCGACGCCTCGTTCATTTCCCTTGAACCGCTTCTTGCCCCCCTGTTGCCGCTCTTTGGTGATCAGGCGCGCATTTTTGCCCTGGTCAAACCGCAATTTCAATTGCCACGCGCGGCCGTGGGGCCCGGCGGCATTGTCAGCGATCCGGCCTTGCATCAACAGGCGCTCGGTATGGTGCAGCAGTTCGGCGAAGCGCTCGGTCTGCACTGCGCGGCCATGGTCGCCTCTCCCATCCAGGGGGCAAAGGGAAATCAGGAATTTTTTATGTTATTGACCGGTCTTGCCGGTCCTGGGCACGGCTCAAGCAAAATAGAGGAACAAGGAGAAAGATGATGCTTCGATCGCTGGGAAAAATTTTTGCATTCGGGATGTTGGCCACAGTGTTCACTCTGAGCGCCGCTGTTGCCGCCGAGTACGTGAGCGTGGTCAAGGACGGGGTCAACCTGCGCTCCGCTCCGGGCACCAATGCCGAGATTCTGTTTCAACTGCCACTCAACTATCCCCTTGAGGTAATCGGCAAGGAGGGGCAGTGGTACAAGGTGAGCGACTACGAAGGTGACAAAGGCTATATCCAGGAGTCGCTGGTCGCTAAAACCCCCTATGTCATCGTCAAGGCCAAGGAGTGCAAGATCTACGCTGGGCCGGGAGCCAAAGAAAAGGTGGTCGGCAACGGCGTCAAGGAGGTCATCTTGCAGAAGGTGGAACAAAAGGGGGACTGGATCAAGGTCACCCATCCCAGCTTGACCGGCTGGGTCAGCAAGAGTTCCGTCTGGCCATGAGCGTCGCCTTCTGACGCGCCAGCACCGCTCGGATTGCTCCGGCAAAATCAACCGGCAGCCGCACCTCCTGTCCCGCCTTGTTCCGGAACAGCAGGTGGTGCTGCCGGAGCCCGAACAGAAAAAGGTCGCGGGTTATTTCCACATCTTTGCGGCAATAGGCCGCCAGCTTGTCCATTTCTCCCTGTTTGAACCAGCGTAAGGCCGCCAGGCCGTCACCATCCTTGCGGATGCCCAGTGTGGTTTCCGCCACCCGGTCCAGGCTGAGCCGATAGCCCAATTGCCCGGTGATCGCCTCCAGCAGGTCAAACGACGGCAGCAGGCCGAGATCGCGGCGGGTGTAGGCCGACAGCACCTTGTTGTCGAAGCGCTTGTTGTTAAAACCCACCACCAGATCGAGCTTGTGCAGCCGCTCGATCAACTCCCCGATACGATCTTCGGTGAAGACGGTGAACAGTTGCGTGGCCCCCTCAAAGAGCACGGCCACACTGATGCGCATCAGCTCAGCCCGGTGCCAACCGCCCACTTCCTGGGCTGATTTTTGTGTTTCAACGTCAAAAACACCGTAGTTTTCCGGCAGGCGAAACAAGGGCTCGACTGACTCGGGCGCAGCAACGATACGGTTTATCGGGGTTGCGGATACGGGTGTTGGGCGTGATTGATTAAGAGTCAGGCGCTCCATGAGAAAAAGGCAGGCCCGTTTATCGATGGGGCGATTGCCGGAACCGCATTTGGGTGAATGGACGCAGGAAGGGCAGCCGAAATCGCACGGACAATCGGCCACGGCCCGGTGGGTCTGGGCAAGCAACGAGGCCATGTGGCCAAAGGCCCTGGCGGTCAGGCCCATGCCGCCGGCATAGCCGTCGTAGACAAAGACCGCCGGCCCCTCGACCTGATGATGCCAGGGGTGCGAAATGCCCCCGAGGTCGTTGCGATCGCACAGTACAAAAAGCGGCATCATGCCGATGAGGGCGTGCTCCAGGGCGTGGATGCCGCCCATGAAATGGAGGCGCTCTCTCTCCATTTCTTGCTGGATCCGGGCAGGAATCGCGATCCAGAACCCTTCGGTCTCATAGCACTGCGGCGGCAGTTCCAGGGGAATACGGGCGAAAACCCGCAGGCTGCCCAGGGCGACTTTGTGATAGCCAGTGATCCGCTCGGTTACGCGCAGACAGCCGCGATGAATGCGGGTTGCGCCCAGTTGCAGGCTCTCGCGCACCGCCACGATCTCGGTGTTTTTCTCGGCCAGGGCCCTGGTGAAATAAGGGGGCGTGACCGGGGTGGCCAGAACCTCCCTGCCTTCCAGGTCCAGGCTGTCGATGTGGTAGGTCCGGGCCATGTGCAGATAGATGGCGCCGGGGTGGCATTCGCGCAGGGCACGCATGCCGTCGATCTCGCCCAGCGGCAGTCGCAGGGGTTGTTCCCTGATGGTCAGCGTCACCCCACCGCCGCGCAGGTTGACCTGGCGCTGGGGATAAGTCCGCGGCGAAAACCAGGTGGTACCATCCGCCGATTGGAGCAGTTGGCTTGGACCGGTCAACCGATCGACCAAGCCGATGATCGGTTCGGATTGCAGCAGGGGCTCGGTGGCGGTGAGCGGTAGCTCGGCGGCGGCACAAACCATCTGGGGCCCGGCGATGTGGGGATTGTCTGGATTCATGGTCACCGGCTCCACCGGACGGGCGAAAAAATCATCGGGGCAGCGCATGAAATGCTGATCCAGGGCGTCTTCGTGACCGATGAGCACCACCAATGATTCCCGGCCGCCCCGGCCCACCCGTCCGGCACGCTGCCAGGTGGCCATCATCGAGCCGGGATAGCCGACCAGGATGCATATGTCCAGGTTGCCGATATCGATCCCCAATTCCAGGGCCGAGGTGGAAATGACCCCCAACAGGCTGCCGTCGGCCAGTTTTTCCTCGATGCCCCGCCGCTCCTCCGGCAGAAATCCGGAGCGGTAGGAGGCGATCAACTCCTTGTGTTCCTTGAGTCGCCGTCCGGTCCACATGGTGATCAGCTCGGTCATCTTGCGCGACTGGCAATAGACGATGGTGCGCAGTCCCCGGCTGATCGCGGCGTCCAGCAATTGGGTGGCGCTGGTGGCCGCCGAATCGAGCGGATTGAGCAGCAGGACATGGCGGGCGGCATGACCTGCCCCGGAGCGAGTGACTTCGACTACCTTCGCATCGAGCAGCAGCCGGGCGTGTTCGCCGGGGTTGCCGATGGTGGCCGAGGCCAGGATGAAAACCGGATCAGCGCCGTACAGGCGGCAGATTCGCCGCAGTCGCCGCAGCACCCAGGCCACATGCGAGCCGAAAATGCCCCGGTAGGTGTGGACCTCATCAATGACCACATGGCGCAGATTGCTGAAGAAATGGCCCCAGCGATCGTGGTAGGGCAGCATCGCCAGGTGGAGCATGTCCGGGTTGGTGATCAGCACCGGCGGTGTTCTCTCCCTAATCTTTTTGCGCTGGTAACCAGTGGTGTCGCCGTCATAGATGGCGGCGAGTCCACGGTCGCCGGTGGCCTCCGGCAACATCCGCCAAAGGGTGTTGGCGGTTTTGAGCTGATCTTGGGCCAGGGCCTTGAGGGGGAAAAGATACAAGGCCTTGGCGGTTGGATCCTGGAGCAGGGTATGGAGCACCGGCAGGGTATAGACCAGGCTTTTGCCCGAGGCCGTGGGGGTGGCCACCACCGTGTTGCGGCCAGCCAGGACCTGGGCGACAGCTTGCTGTTGATGGGTGTAGAGACCCGGCAGGCCGAGGTCGGACAGCAACCGGCCAAGGAGATCGTCCAGTTGCGTGAGCGGCACCGTGACCGGGGGAGTGGCCGCCACCAACCGATGGGCCACGACCTGCGGGCCAAATTTGGACGATGCCTTCAAGGCGGCGATATATTCCCCGATCGTGCCTTTTTCTTGGTCCGATGCGGACTTGTTGGTTGCCATTTGCTTCATGAACTAAAAAAATCTTGCCTATCAGCCATGGAGAATGTATTGACCTCGTGGCGATTATTTTACGGATTTTTTTTGTTTTTTATGGCTATGAACGAAAGCCAGCCATTGTGATTGGCGCCGGTTGGGTAGAGCAATTGCGAGGAGCGTTGCTCCGTAGCAATCCGGCAAAGTGGGCTTGGATTGCTTCGTTTCGTTCGCAAGGAAGGGTCGAGAGGGCGAGCCGCGCCCACAATCTGTACAGATCGTCCTCATCTCATCAAGAAAATGCTGAGTTTTGTATAGAAGCACTTTGTTTGTTGTACGTTGCGCTTTTTCCTTCCTGAAATATCTCCATGCGCTGCATCGGCGCACATGTTGCCGATGCCGTTTTTGGCGACCGGTTAAGCCGCGGAGCGCCGACCGTTACAATCCTGCAGGAACATTGCCTCATGAAAACGATTGCCACCCTCGGACCGGAACATTCCCAGTCATGGCAGGCCGCCATCCAGTATGATCGCGAGGCGGAAATCCGTCTTTACCCGCATGTCAAGGCGCTGCTTGACGCCTTTGCCGCCCGCGAGGTCGAGTACGCCGTGCTGCCGGTGTATAATACCCGAGAAGGGGAAAAGAGACAGTATTTCCGTTTTTTCGATCAGATCAAATCCGGATACTGGGTCGATAACATCATCCTGCATTCCACCCTGTCCTTGGGTGTGTTTGACGAGGAGACGACCGTTGCCGACCTGCGCCTGCTGGTCGGCACGCGCGAGGCATTCAACCAGTGCGAGGAGTTCATCGAAAATCGGCTGTCTGGCGTCACCGAGTTGAGTGTCCAGGATATCGAACAGGCCGTTGCCACCATTCGACGGGAAGGGGCCACCAAGGACAAGGCGGTGATCGACAGCGCCGAGACGCTCAACGCCCTCGGCCTGCGGATCGTCGAGCGTGAGGTCGCCCCGCACAACCGTACCCGTTTTGCGGTACTCGGCCATGATCTTGCCTCCATGACCGGCTACGACGCCACCACCTTGATCACCGAACCGCTGGACGACCGGGTGGGCATCCTGGTCGACATCCTCAGCGAGTTTTCCCGGCGCGGCATCAATATCACCGACATGCGCACGGAAAACGACATCAAAACCCAGAAACTCCGCATCTATCTCGAGACCGAAGGGCACATCCAAACCGACACCCTGGCCAGCGCCCTGGCCCACATCGAGTCACGGGTCATCCAACAGCAGGGCATGATTCGGGTTCTGGGCAGTTTTCCCAGGGTTGACATGCGGACTAAGTATATAAGATCGTTTGGCTTCATCGGTTCAGGCGCCATGAGCAGATGGTTTGCTGATCGGCTGGAGAGCGAGGGCTACGAGGTTATGCTCACCGGCCGCACTAGCCTGTTGCGGCCGGAAGAGATGATCCGGCAGGTCGATGTGGTGGTGATCTGCGTGCCGATTTCCGTCACTTCAGCCACTGTGCGCCAATACGGTCCGCTGATCAAACCCGGCAAGGCCCTGATCCTGCTTGCCGGCGAGTCAGAGGAGACCATCCAGGCTGCCCTGGCATCGACAAACCAAGAGGTCGAGATCATGCTGGTGCACAATCTCTGGGGGCCGCAGGCCGCCACCATGAAGGACAAGAACGCCATTGTGGTGCGCACGCCGCGCAGCGGTCTGTTCTGCAGCGAATTCGAGGCCTTTCTCTACAAGCACGGGGCAGACATCTACCACGATTCCCCCACCAAGCACGATCTGCTGATGGGCATCGGACAAAAACTGCCCACCCTGATCTCGGTGGCCCTGGCCATGACCCTGCACGACAACAGCATCACCAGCGAAGACATTGCCAGCCACTGCACCCTGACCTCGCTCTATCCCATATTGGCCATGTCCCGGGTGCATTCCCAGAATCCGCGCACCTACGCTGAGATCATGTCGACCACCGGCGATAGCAGCAAGATCGTTGTTGATTTCGCCAAAAACCTGCAACGGGTGATCGACATGGCCGATGCCGCTTCGATCACTGGCCTCTGCACCCTGATCGACACCAATGCCGGGCGTTTAAGCGAGTCTTTTCTCAAGGCCCGGATGCAGCAGGCCAAGGCGGTCGATGAAGTGCTCGGGCGGATGATATGAAGCTATCGGTTGACCCGGTCCGGCCCGATGGTTACCCTTGTGCCATGATTGAGCTTAGGAGAAAACTCGCGCCGCTGCCGCTTGTCCGGCCCGGCAACCTCCGACCCATCTGAGAATCTGCTGTTAAGCGGCGCTCTGCCATGCCCTCTGCCTTTGGCGGCGGGTCCCATTCAACCACACTAAAGGAATTAAAAAGTCCATGCTGTCCACCCTGTTGCGATATATCGAAGAGAAGCACTACTGCCCGCATTGCAGCGGTGACCTGACCCTGTGCCATGCCCCGCCCGTGCACGTGGGAGACGGCCTGGGTTGGGGTTCGGAATATCTTTTTATCTGCCTCAATGACTCATGCCCGCTCTTTATCAAGGGTTGGGAGTTCATTGCCAACCAATACGGCCATGTCGGCTCCTACCGGTTCATGGAGCTCCCCAATTCCAAGGAACACTTCAGTATGATGGTGATTTCCCGGGAGGCCTTTACCGGCAGCATTGTCGATGTCGAGGAGGTCAAGCGCCAGAACGAACGCTATCAGGGACAGCAGTTGGCCCTGGCCGCCTTTGATACCTGTCTGGAGAAGAAGGAGCTTGACCCGGTGCTGACGATCTTGCTGGATGAATCGGTCCAGGTGGACGACCGCAAGCGGGCGATCGGCCTGCTGGTCCCTCTCAACGACATAGCCTGCGTCGAACCCTTGCGCAACCATGCCTTCAGGGACCCGCATCTGGAGCAGGAGGTCAATCTGGCCATCGGCAAGATCCTGGCGGCTCACTTCCTCAAGGAGTGCCCGCACTGCGCCGAACTGATCAAGGCCAGGGCCACGGTCTGCAAGCATTGCCAGCGGGAACTGGCGGCCTGACTTTCTGCTTGCGAAAAAGAGGGGGTGCGGGTATAAAAGCGCACGTTTGCGTGGTGAGCGTAGCTCAGTAGGTGGCAGCACCGGGTTGTGGCCTCGGAGGTCGTGGGTTCAAGTCCCATCGCTCACCCCATTCGTTGATCCAGAGCAGTCCATTAAAGTTCATAAGCCCGCTTTCTTACGAGGAAAGCGGGCTTTTTGTTGCCCAGAGAGCGCCGCTTTTGCAACAATTGGAGGTACAGCAGCGCATCAGCAACCGCAAGGAAAAACCAAGGCGGTCATTTTTGGGCGTGAGGCTATTTCTGCGTGACGGCAGGAGAAATGACGAAAGAGATGATAGCAGAGTACCTTTCGCATCACTTTGAGCCACGTCCTCCCGATGGATTCGATGTTGCATAAACCGGCCGCGCATCCTGCCGGTATAGCTGGACTTTCAGTCCGCGACCTCAAACCCACCGACTTCAAGTCGGTGGTTGTTTATTCAGCCGGTCGCACTTCCGTGACGTATGTAGGGATATTCCATGTGCCTCCCGCATGGATGAGACTGCACGAACCCGTCGCCCATTGCCGGCTGAGACGAAATTCGGTTCCGTCCCAAACCCAGCTCGAACCTCCCCAGCAATCGCCTATTCCTCTTCCTTTGGCTGAACTGCTGAGGACTCCTTTCTCATATTCGGGCCAGATCTCCTCCATCAGGAACTGTGGGGCTTTTTTGAGTTCGCTGTCGATGATCCAAAAGGCATTGGTTCCCTGATATGCGTACATCTCGCAGCCTGTGGAAATCAGCGCGTACCGTTCATCTAGGGGAATCAGGGTGAATTTGACTTCATTGTCCCATTCCTTTTTCCGCTCGGGATCGTGCAGGTCACATCTCTCGCCTCTGCTCTGCCACAGCAGAGGTTCGATGGCCTGCACTTCGGCGGCGGTTAATTCGCGGACAGGCTTGTCGCTGACCTTTGCCGCCCGGATAACGGGCATCGGGATGGGCGCGCGGACGCTTTCTTCGGGCTTCTTGCCCTTGCGGACGAGCGCCCCCGGCGTCCCGACCCGGCCTTGAATGTCGTCCATTTTCAGCATCACGGCGGAGAGGCCATCCCCGAAAAGAACAAAAGATTGTTTTCTTCCCGTGAACTCGATCGCCTTGTCCGCCCTTGCCGCGTCAAGCAAGGCATGTGTTTGGGCCGGTGTCAGCGGATAGACATAACTTTCCCCGCCGGGGTGTTGCAGTTGCCCTTTCTTTTCGCCACCGATTAAAAGAGTCAAAAAAGGAGGCAAGGGGTCGTTCGTATCGTCATCGGCATCCGCCAGCGTTACCTCACCGTGCAGGGGGGCATTGGGGCCAGCGGCCCGGGTGATCAGCACGGAACCTTCTTTTTCGTTCACTCCCTCCATCCGGCAGGTCAGCGTGTTGTCGCACGTCACCGTCCAGTCGCCATGCGAGAACGAGAAGCCGGATTTTTTTGCCGTTTCCGTCGCATTTTCTAGCGACCTGGAATTCTCTTCACAATGCACCGGGTCATCAGATTGCCATGTTATCATGCCGCTGCCACCCTTCAGGAACGTGGCGCCACATTCTCTGTCTATGGACACAATGGTTTGGCCCTGGGTATTGATGTACACCTCTTTGCCGTTTTTTGTGACCAGCGCCACGCCATTGGCGGCAAAATTCTCCGCTGACTGAAACCCCAGCGGAATCACCCGTTCGCCTTTGGCATTGATGTATCCCCATCTCCCATGTTCCCGGACTGGCGCCAGGCCGTTGGCGGCAAAATCCCCCGCACTCTGAAATCTCGGCGGGATCACCATTTCGCCCTGGGCGTTGATGTAACCGTATTCCCCGTCTTCTTCAACAGATGCCAGGCCATTGGCGGCAAAATCCTGCGCAGACGCAAACCTGGGCGGAACGACCCTTTTTCCCTGGGTGTTGATGTATCCCCATTTTTCGCCTTCCTTGAATGGCGCCAAACCATTGGCGGCAAAAACCAATGGTTTCTCAAAGCTCGTCGGAATCACCACCTCGCCCTGGGTATTGATGTAACCGTAATTCTTATATTCTTCGATCGTTGCCAGGCCGTTGGCGGCAAAATCCCATGCTTTCACAAATTTCGGTGGTATCACTTCCTCGCCTTGGGCGTTGATGTACCCCCACCTCGCCTTGTTCTGAACCCGTGCCAGAACCCTTGCCAAGCCGTTGGCGGCAAAATTCCCCACTTCCTCAAACCTCGGCGGAATCACTTCCTCGCCCTGGGCGTTGATATATCCCCACTCCCCTTTTTTTCCCCGGATCGCTGCCAGTCCGTTGGCGGCAAAATCCCGCGCATACTCAAACTGCAACGGAATCGCCATTTCGCCCTGGGCGTTAATGTACCCGTGTTTGGGTCCGCGGTCGTATTCACTGATGAAGTCGTCGACCCGTGCCAGGCCGTTGGCGGCAAAATCGCCCGGTTCCCATCCGAACTTCGGCGGTATCACCATCTCGCCCTGGGCATTGATGTACCCCCATTTGGCACCGTGCAGCTTATCGTCCATCACCCTGACCTTGACCTTTGCCAGGCCATTGGCGGCGAAATTGCCCGTTTTCTCGAATCTTGACGAAATATCCAGAGCCATCTCGCCGTTGGAGGTAACGACCGCTTTTCCCTCATCAAGTCTCGCTGGAATCACCACCTCGCCCTGGGTGTTGATGTACCCTCCCTGGTACCGCGCCAACCCATTGGCGGCAAAAACCAATGGGTCCTCAAGTATTGGCGGAATCACAACCTTTCCCCTGGCATTGATATAGCCAATTTTCCCGTTTATTTTTATCTGAGCAAGATCCTCTGCCTTGCTTCCCGGCGTTTCCGCCGCATGGATTGGCAAACCGTAAACCAGAAGCCCCATCCCAATCACCAATATCGCCGCTGCCAACCCAACAGCCCATCTCTTCTTGCCCATTTCCTTGCTCCTTTGTTCTCCGTCTCTTCAGCGTGTCTGTTCCGCGCAAATCCGGACGAGGCATTCTGCGGCCAGATGATCTCGCCACGCCCATTCTTCAGGACTGTGCAACCGTATACTTCGTCAATGGCGACGATGGTCTGACCCTTGGTGTTGATATAACACAATCTCCTGTTTTTTTCGATCCAAGCCAGGCCGTTGACAGCAAAATCCCTTAGCTTTCCGTCCGGAGGTCAGCGGGAGACGGTTGCCAAAACCGCGTCCGGCAAATTCCGCACATTGGGCATGGCGCCTGGTTTGACGGTATGTTGCCCCTTCCCGCAAAATAGAACTCCCCTTATGGTCAAAGAATATCCCTTGTCCAAACAGGTGAGGCCAGCTCAGTTCGGCTTGCGCGGTTATTACCGGTGACGTAGTATGGCATACGGCATCACAACATAAAAAAACTTGAGCGGAAAATCAGGCATGGGCAGAGTACGGGCATGAACAACGGAACACGCACATCTTCAGCGGCATCGGCAGCATTGTCTGTTTCATGCAGGCCCGTGAACGATGCGATCTGGTCAAAGTTCCTGTATTGATGGCCATTGAGATCAAACCATTCAGCGCGTATCCGTCCGCTGACCTCTATGCCCTGTTTCAGGATGTCTATGCCACCTCGGATGGCATGAGCGAGACCTTCGCGGATAAGTACCCAACTCTTCTAGATTTTGAAGATGATATTACCTCGCTGCAGACCCTGCCGGGGGCCATTGCCCTGGCGGCAAGGGATCATAGCCGATTGGTTGCCTACCTGATGATCAGGCCACGGAGGGCAATGAAGCTCAAGCACACCGCTGAACTCACCATGGGCGTTGCCATGTCCGCCCGTGGATTGGGGATCGGCGGCGCGATTCTACGGGCTGGGCTTGAGCGGGCTTCTGCCGCGGGTGAGATTGAAATTGTCTACCTCTTGGTTCGCGCCGATAATATTCCTGCGCTTTGCCTGTACGGGAAGAACGGTTTCCAGCCGTTGGCAACCTTAAATCGCGACACCAAAATTGACGGTTGTTATTTCGACGGCATATTGATGCGTCGATTCACGGATAAATATTAATACGGTCATTCATCACCGAACACCATCCCTTGTTTCGTCATTTCGACCGCGGGGAGAAATCTCCATGGATCGAGCAATGACCAATGAAAATATTGGAAAGATTTCTCTTCGCTACGCTCATCGAAATGACAAAAAAAGACGTGGTCAATGTCCGGTGAATAACGAATTCATTAATATAATAATAAAAATTTTTTGCTTGGTTCGATTGCCGATCGTTTTCTCACGCCTGGGTGATCGCCTTGGGAACGCCTGGAGAGATGCAATGGGGTTGCCGCTGTCCATCTCTTCCATTTCGATAATGCGGGCAATCCTCTTATCGTGGAATGCAAGTCGTGGGGCTCCAACGTCAGGAGCAATCCCTTGTCAATAAGACCAATGGAGGTGGTGTATGGAACTACAGGAAGCCATCCTGAACAGGCGCAGTGTACGAAGATTTACCGATGAAGCGGTCACTGATCAACAACTGCGGCAGATCTTCGAAACCGTAAGAATGTCGCCATCCTGGGGAAACACCCAGGTGTGGGAATTTGTGGTGGTGCGGGACAAGGAGCTGATTCAAAAGATAACAGCAACCTACCAGATGGATAAGGGGACCAACCCCGCGACCAAATGCTCCCAGGCCGCTTCCGCGCTGATCGTCGTTTGTGCCAAGACCGGCGTCTCCGGCTGCTACGGAGGGGTCGATAACACCAAGTTCTCCAACTGGTTTATGTTCGATCTGGGCATTGCCACCCAGACGCTTTGTTTACGAGCCCACGAAATGGGGTTGGGAACAGTGGTGGTTGGCCTGTTGGATCATGAGGCCTGCAGGCGGTTGATTACCTTGCCGGATGGATACGAGGCCGTTGCCGTCCTGCCCATCGGCCGTCCGGCGGTCGAACAGAAAGCGGGCCCGCCGCGCAAACAGGTCGCGGATATGGTGTATCGCGACGCCTTCGGCACCAAGATGTTTTGACCTGCCCGCGCTGCGGCGCCCCATTGACCACAACTGTGCCGGAGGATGATCTCCACAGGCATTGCTTGAAGGCCAGGTGTTTTTCATGAATAGTGATCTGTTGATCGTGCTCGGCCTGCTTGGCGCCACCATCGCCATGTTTGCCGCCAACCGGCCTCCCATGGATGCGGTGGGGCTGCTGATGATGGTCATCCTGCCCATGACCGGCATCATCACTGTACCGGAAGCCCTGGCAGGCCTGGCCGATGCCAACATCGTGCTCATCGCCGCCCTCTTTGTCATCGGCGAAGGATTGGTACGGACCGGGGTGGCGCAGCAGCTCGGCAATCTGCTGGTGCGCAGGGCAGGGCAGAGCGAAACCCGCCTGCTTCTGCTGCTGATGGTCGTGGTGGCGGGGGTCGGCGCCTTCATGAGTTCCACCGGGGTGGTGGCCATTTTCATTCCCGTGGTGCTGCGGGTGGCCTTCAAGCTGGGCATCGCGCCTGGCCGCCTCATGATGCCGCTCAGCATTGCGGGCCTGATCAGCGGCATGATGACCCTGGTGGCCACAGCCCCTAACCTGGTGGTGAATGCCGAACTGATCCGGCACGGCTGGGAAGGGTTCGGCTTTTTCGCCTTCACCCCGTTCGGGGTGCCAATCCTGCTGGTCGCCATGCTTTATATGCTGGTGGCCCGGCGTTGGCTGGGGGCTAAAGAAGATCCCTTGGCCGCCAAAGCTTCCCGGCCGAGTTTCACCACCTGGATCAAGGAGTACCAACTCGACCGGCGAGGCTTCCGCCTGGCCCTGCAGCACGGCTCGCCCTGGGTGGGGCGCACCATCGCTGAGATCAATCCGCGCTCCCGCCACAGCCTCCACATTGTTTCCATT
>JGI24705J35276_12238339_pt1 | contig 19543 bp, 17 predicted proteins | sample TergutNt197P4_FD_35276 | JGI IMG/M metagenome (IMG submission 35276) | reverse complement strand
AAGCAAAGGCCAGACAAATGCCTACGGCAAAACCACTGGTATGCACGTAGCTATTGCTCGCGATGATACATCGCGGCACTAGCTCAGAGAGTGTTGAGTTATGGAAGTTTTCGCGTAGCGAAAACTGTTAAACAAAAATATGCAGCTTAACGGCTTAAACAACTTGTTTTTTAAAAGTTGTTGGAGAGTAAGTGACTAATATATTTCATACGCAAACAATCGTATTACTTTGCTAAGTTTTATTGCCATTAATTAGACTTACCTCTATTTAGGGAAGTCTTTTTTATGGATAATGCGGGGTGTAATTAATAATTGTATATTGCTTGTCTTGTAATATACTATATGTTATAATTAAGCAATCAATTAAGAGCGCCTCGATTTACTCCGAATTGCCAGATCCGCCAGCAATTTTTTCGTCTAGCAAGGCGGAGGAGCTGAAGCGTAGCCTAAAGAGACGTGAAGCGACGGTAATACAGTCTAGGCGTAAAAAGGGCAGCGAAGATGGTGATGAGCGAGTATTAAAGGTGTCCTTAAAGAATAATTATAAAAATTGCATGGAGGTAATAGCATGAAAATCTTGGTTTTAAACAGTGGCAGTTCTTCTTTAAAGTATCAGTTGTTTGATATGGAAGATGAAAGTGTAATGGCAAAGGGCTTGGTAGAAAAAATTGGTTTGCCCGGTTCTGTATTAAACCATAAAGTAAGTGGAGGCGAAAAAATTGTTATTGATGCAGATATCCCTAGCCATGCTGTTGCTATAGAAATGGTCACAACGGTGCTTACTGATGCCGAGCATGGTGTAATAGCCAGCATGAGCGAGATCAATGCCGTGGGCCATCGCACTATTCATGGAGGCGCCATTTCAAGTTCCTGCCTTATTACTTCAGAGGTAATTGCGGAAATGGAAAGGCTTGTAGAATTAGCGCCGTTGCATAATCCCCCCGCAATATTGGGGATAAAGGCTTGCGCTGAAAAGATGCCCAATATACCAATGGCAGGAGTATTCGATACAGCATTTCATCAATCTATGCCACCTGTATCTTATATATATGGCTTACCTTACGATTATTATGAGAAGTATCAATTGCGCCGTTATGGTTTCCATGGTACCTCTCACCGTTATGTGGCGGCACGCGCCCAGCAATTGCTGGGAAACCCGCCGGAAAGCAAAATAATTACCTGTCATTTAGGCAATGGTTCTTCGGTTTGTGCGGTACTTAACGGTTTATCTTATGATACCTCGATGGGCTTTACTCCTCTGGAAGGGCTAATGATGGGTACGCGTTCCGGTGATATAGACCCGGCAATTGTTACTTTCCTTATGGATAAGGAAAATCTAACTCCTGAAGAAATGAATACAATATTAAACAAGAAATCTGGCTTAGCCGGTATTTCCGGTGTTAGCAGCGATATGCGTTATATTGAAGAGGCGGCTTTGCAAGGGAATGAACGTGCTAAATTAGCTTTAGATGTCTTTGCGCGTGGAGTTGTTCGTTATATTGGCGCTTATGCCGCCGAAATGAATGGAGTAGATGCACTTGTTTTCACGGCAGGAATTGGTGAAAATGGCACAGCAATGAGAGAAGCCATATGTGCAAATTTAAGCTATTTGGGTTTTGCCCTAGATAAAGAAGCTAATGCGCAACGTGGTGTGGAGATTTGTATTAGTACCCAATCATCTAAATTAAAAGCATTTGTTATTCCCACTAATGAAGAGCTGATGATAGCACGCGATACTTTAGAGTTAATAGAATAATTATTAATTGTTCTTGACATCTTGGGTTAAGGCCTGTATAATGGTGAAGTGAATTGGGAGTATATACTATGTTGCAACTGGAACTGGGCCGTCTTAAACATGACTTAGGTTATTGTATGCCGTTTAAGATAAACACAGATGTTGATCCCACTATTTACGGTTACAGAGAAATCTTACTTTGCGCGCCCGTATCTCTTAGTGGTTTGGCAGAAAATATTGCCGGAGAAATGCATATTACAGGGCAACTTACTGCTAATCTTATTATTTGCTGCAGCCGCTGTGGAGCAGAATTTCCTTTGTTTATGGTTCTGCCTTTTCAGGAAATATACAGCAGTCAAGATGTATTAGCGGATGCAGCGGGTGTGCAAGATAAACATTCTTTTTCCGGCACGAACATCGATTTAACTCCCGAGGCTTTACGGAATATATTTGCTGAATTGCCCATGAAGCCTTTATGCCGGGAGGATTGTAAAGGTTTATGTGGTATATGTGGAGCAAAACTAAATGAGGAAAAATGTTCTTGTTCTACAATGGAAACAGATTCACGCTGGGAGATTTTGCGTGTTCTATTGAATGACCATACAGGGAAAGGGGTGTAAACAATGGGTGTGCCAAAGGGAAAAACCTCCAAAGCCAACAGAAGGATGAACCGGGCCGCGCGCTATACTTTAGACGGGCCTACCATGAATACTTGCCCACAATGCCACGGGCTAAAACAGCCGCATCATGTTTGCCCGGTTTGCGGTTATTACAAAGACCGTACGGCAGTGCAAATTGGTGAATAGAAGGTTATAAATATATGGCCATCTCAGGGGAGATGGTCATATATTATAAATACTCTATGATAGTTGGAGGCTAAGCAATTGCGCAATGTGTTTTTTATTGGTCTGGTCAGCTTCTTTACCGATATCAGCACGGAAATGGTGTATCCTTTATTACCGCTGTATCTTGCCAATGCTTTTGGCGCTACCCCGGCTTTAGTGGGGCTGATAGAAGGTATTGCAGAAAGTTTGGCTAGTCTGCTCAAAGTATATGGCGGCTATATAGCAGATCGCTTCCAGAAAAAAAAAGCTTTAGCTTTTGCCGGTTATGCTACCGGTATTGTATATAAACTGGCGCTATTGCTAGCCACTTCTTGGCTGGGGGTGCTTTTTGCCCGCATTATAGATCGCATGGGCAAGGGCATTCGTACCGCTCCCCGTGATGTTTTAGTAAGCGAAAGCGCTAATAAAAATGGTATGGGCAAAGCTTTTGGCTTACACAAATCTCTGGATATGGCCGGTGCTGCTTTGGGAATACTGTTTACATATTATTTACTGCGAGGCAGAATTGTTTATGAATATAAAAGCCTTTTTTTGTTTTCTATTATTCCGGCAATAATAGGTTTGGTGATGTTCATATTTATTAAAGAAAAAAAAGTTGATAAACGTGAGATAGTTGAAAAGCCAAGATTTTCTTTAAGCAGTTATCAAAAACTTGATAGCCAGTTAAAGCTGTATTTGTTAGTAGTTTTGCTATTTACTTTAGGTAATTCTTCCAATGCTTTTTTACTTTTAAAAGCAAAGTCTCTGGGTTTTAGTGATTCTTCTGTAATAATGCTCTATTTTATATACAATGCCGTTGCCGCTCTTTTTTCTTTTCCATTAGGCCGCCTTTCGGATCTGGTGGGAAGAAAAAGACTATTAGTTTGTGGTTATTTGGTGTTTGCTGCAGTATATTTTGGTTTTGCTATGGCTTTTAATCAGGCTATTATTTATACGATGTTTGTGCTTTTTGGCCTTTACACTGCCATGATCACCGGCGTAGAGCGAGCTTTTGTGGCAGAAATATCACCGCAGGCTTTAAAAGGTACAATGCTAGGTTTGCAAGCTACTATAGCCGGTATAGCTTTACTTCCAGCCAGTGTGATAACAGGGTTGTTATGGAATGCTTTTGGCTCTACTATACCTTTTCTTTATGGAGCTGTGCTATCGCTTGCAGCTGCTTTGATTCTGGCATTATTTATGAAGAATGACATACACATTAAAAGCGCTTGACAAGGAGGTGTATATATCCTATAATTATTGTATGAACAAGATCAACGGGGCGTAGCTCAGTTTGGCTAGAGCGCTACCTTGGGGTGGTAGAGGCCGCACGTTCAAGTCGTGTCGCTCCGACCAGTATAAAAGACCAGCTATCTGTACTGATAGCTGTCTTTTTTGTGTAACTTTTTGTTGCGCAAAATAGTCAAAAACTGCGTAAAATGCAAGTAAATTTTGGTAAAATGCAGGTTAAAATTTAAAGGAATTAGCCGTTTTGGCACAGGTTATTCTTTTTCATTTGATCTCTTGATATAATAACATAATAACTTTAATATTTAGAAAAGTAAGACTTGACTTTTATGTTTATTTTTATTCAATTTTATGATATAATATGCAAAAATTATTGTTTTTATTCAGTTATTGCCTTGACAAGTATATTATGGTGTAATATACTACAAACAGTTGTAATATTTTAAGTTTAATACTCACTGTTGCCGATTATCACAGGAAAGGATGATGAATATGATTTCCAGTCAGCAGATAATTGAGAAAACATTACGATTAGGGGCGCATAATTACCACCCTAAGGAAGTGGTAGTGGAGCGAGCGGAAGGCGCTATTGTTTATGATCCTGAGGGCCGCCGCTATTTCGATATGCTCTCTGCCTATTCGGCCTTAAATTTTGGACACCGTCACCCGGAAATAGTAGCTGAAGCTAAAAATCAATTAGATAAAGTTACTTTAACTTCCCGTGCTTTTCATAATGCGGTTTTAGGAGATTTCTTTGAAAAGCTTTGCGAAGTAACGGGCAAGAATATGATTTTACCTATGAACACAGGCGCAGAAGCTGTAGAAACAGCGATGAAAACAGCGCGGCGTTGGGGTGTAGAAAAAAAAGGCGTAGCAGATGGCGAACAGGAAATTATCGTGTGCGAAAACAATTTTCATGGTCGCACTATAACCATTATTTCTATGAGTACCGACCCATCGGCACGACGCGCATATGGCCCATTTACGCCCGGGTTTAAAGTTATAAAATATGGAGATGAATTAGCTTTAGAAGCTGCTATAACAGAGAATACCGTAGCTTTTTTAATGGAACCAATACAAGGTGAAGCCGGAGTATTGATACCCCCCGAAGGATATCTGCGCGCAGTGCGGGAAATTTGTACTAAGCATAATATACTCTTCATAGCAGATGAAGTACAAACAGGCTTTGCCCGTACGGGCAAAATGTTTGCCTGTCAACATGAAAATGTTGTTCCGGATATATATGTGCTCGGTAAAGCTTTAGGCGGCGGTATTATGCCTATTTCGGCGATAGCCGCCGATAAAGATATTTTGCAAGTCTTTGAACCAGGTTCTCATGGTTCAACTTTCGGGGGGAATCCACTAGCCTGTGCGGTGGCTATAAAATCTTTAGAAATACTGGAACGCGATAATTATGCAGAAATGTCTGCACAAAAAGGCGCCTATTTTGTAGATAAGTTACGGCAAATCAAAAATGATGAAATCATGGAAATTCGTGGTAAGGGCTTGTTGATTGGCATGGAATTTTCTTGTGATGCGGCGCCCTATGTGAAAAAGCTAATTAGCGCCGGGGTATTAGCCAAAGAGACCCATGAACACACCATTCGTCTAGCGCCGCCCATAATTATAACTTATGAGCAAATAGATGAAGCTTATGCCATAATATCTCAAGTACTAAACAAATAAGGAAGGAGTTTAAGTATGGCTATTAGTTTAAAAGGAAAGAGCTTTTTAACTTTGATGGATTTAACTCCGGAAGAAATACGTTATTTATTAGACCTATCTCATGATTTAAAAGCGAAAAAAAGGGCCGGTATTTTAGGAGAAACTTTAAAAGGCAAGAATATTGTTTTACTTTTTGAAAAAAATTCTACCCGTACACGTTGCGCTTTTGAAGTAGCAGCGCTTGATGAAGGTGCACATGTGACATTTTTAGATTCAGGAAGTTCGCAGATGGGAAAGAAGGAATCGCTTACAGATACCGCTAAGGTGTTAGGCCGCTATTACGACGGTATTGAGTATCGGGGCTTTAAGCAACAAGTGGTGGAAGATTTAGCCCGTTTTTCCGGTGTGCCGGTGTTCAATGGGCTTACCGATGTCGATCATCCAACACAAGTATTAGCCGATTTACTCACTATAGAGGAACATGTGCCAAAGCCGCTTAACAAATGTAAAGTTGTATTCTGCGGCGATATCCGCAACAATATGGCCTATGCTTGGATGTACGGTTGTGCAAAAATGGGTATGCATTTCGTTGCTTATGGTCCTAAAGAAATGGAAGTGGATGAACAGGTAATTAATCGCGCCTTAGAAACTGCCAAAATAACAGGCGCGGTTATAGAAGTTTGTCATACACCAGATTGTTTAAAAGGCGCGGATGTACTATATAGTGATGTCTGGGCTTCCATGGGGGAAGAAGCGCAAATACCAGAACGTGTGCGAGCGCTTACGCCATACCGCGTCACTATGGAAACATTAACAGCAACAGAAAACCCGGATATAATATTCCTGCATTGTTTGCCCAGTTTTCATAATTTTGAAACAACCATGGCTGCCAGCCAAAAAGAATTGGGCTACGATATTCGTGAAGTAACGGATGAGGTTTTTAGCAGCCGCTATTCTAAGGTGTTCGACGAGGCGGAGAATCGCATGCATACCATTAAAGCTGTATTAGTAGCTACTATGTCTTAAACAAAAAGTTATATAGACTAATAATGTCCGGCGCCAGTTTTTGGCCGTTAATTATTCTGATTATGGGAGGATAAAAAATGGGAGAGTGCAAAGGGCGTATAGTAATCGCTTTAGGTGGCAATGCTTTACAAGATAGCAAGGGGCCGGCAACAGCAGAAGCCCAGTTGGAAGTGGTTAAAAAGACTTGCAGTTTTATTGGGGAAATTGTAAAGCAAGATTATGAGATTGCTATAGTTCATGGTAATGGTCCACAGGTTGGAAGAATGGTCTTGGCTTCTGAGGCGGCTAAGAATGTTACGCCGGCTCTGCCCTTCGATGTTTGCGGCGCTATGAGCCAGGGCTATATAGGGTATCATATACAACAAGCAATGCGTGAGATTTTGCGGGAAATTGGCAAAGGCTATATTCCTGTGGTAACTCTTGTAACACAGATGGTGGTAGATAAAAACGATCCTGGTTTTGCAGCCCCCAGTAAACCTATAGGCCCATTCTATAATGCTGAGGAAGCGCAAAGTATTGCTGCAGAAACCGGCTATGTAATGAAAGAAGACGCAGGCCGTGGTTGGAGGCGCGTGGTAGCTTCACCTTTGCCGGCGAGAATTATTGAAGTGGGTTCTATACGGCGGCTGTGGGATACTACAATCGTTATTGCCTGCGGTGGCGGCGGTATTCCGGTGATAGAATTGGACGATGGCAATATTGAAGGTGTAGCCGCAGTTATAGATAAGGATTTTGCAGCCGAATTATTGGCGGAAGAGGTGTCTGCAGATACTTTGATGATTCTTACCGAGGTGGAAAAGGTTTGTTTAAACTATAATAAACCTAATCAGCAAGCTATAGATCATATGACCTTGGAGGAGGCGGAAGCTTATATTGCAAAAGGACATTTCGCCCCGGGGAGCATGCTACCAAAAGTACAGGCAGGAATGAAGTTTGCTAAGAGTGGCCATGCCAAAAAAGCTATAATCACCTCACTATATAAAGCGGTAGATGCGCTGGAAGGAAAAACCGGCACAGTTATCACCTTGGAATAGAAATACACAATTGCAGTAAAAAGCCGGGCTATTCGACCCGGCTTTTTTATTAGAGCGCCATTAATTACTCCGAATTGCAGAAAAGATGGTGATGAGGAGTATGTAGAGGCGCCATTAATATTACTATAGGGCGGCTAAGTTTATAACCGGAAGATATACCCCAGCGCCCTGCTGTAGCAAAAATACATTTCCGCTTGTTATATTCACCGCTATAAGATATAATGTTTACGATAAATGCCCAATAAACAGTTTAGAATTATAGCCGAAGAGGTGAAAATATGGAGCTTATTCTTTATAATGGCATAATACATACCATGAAAGATGATGAAATTGTTAGCGCCTTGGCTATAGATAATGGCCTAATTGCCGCAAGCGGCGACGATTGTGAGATTTTTGCCTTAAAAACAGCGAATACAAAATTAGTAGATTTGCAGCGGAAACTGGTTATTCCTGGTTTTAACGATTCTCATATGCATATTCTTGCTTACGGATTGAATAAAAGAAGGCTGGAGGTGGGCGGTTGCAAAACTATACAGGAAATCATTAGTAAGGCCCGTGCATATATTGAAAAAAACCAAAAGCTTAAGCTGATTATAGGCCGTGGTTGGAATCAGGATCATTTGCCAGGCCGTCTTTTTCCTTCTAAGCAAGATCTTGACGAAATTTCTCGCGAAATTCCCCTAATCCTCTATAGGGTTTGCGGGCATAGTGCTGTGATAAATACCAAGGCCATGGAAGCTTTTAATATTGATGAAAACACCATGCCCCCCCTAGGCGGAAGTTTTAATTTTGATACTGGGCTTGTATGTGAAGCAGCACTTGATTTATTCCAACTTCCTGAACTGGGGCATGACGAAATTAAAGATATTCTAGTAGAAGCCATAGCCGATATGCAAAAGAAAGGCATAACCTCAGCGCAAAGCGATGATTTTGGTTTTGCCGCTCATGAAGAGGTTATAAAAGCATATAGTGAGCTTGCCGCACAGGGCGACTTGGGTATCAGGATTTACCAACAAAATCTATTCTACAATATTGAAGATATCCGAGTATTTTTAGCTAAACAGGCGAACTTTCCTCAACTGACGCCTTTTTATAAACTTGGGCCGATCAAATTACTGAGCGACGGTTCCTTAGGCGCAAGAACAGCTTTTTTATCTTGTTCTTATAAGGATGATTCTACTAATACTGGTATTGCCTGTTTTACTCAAGCAGAGTTAGATGAAATAGTAAATTATTGTCAGGAAAACTCTCAGGCAGTGGCTATACATTGTATTGGAGACGCTGCCCTTGCCAGAGCTTTAAACAGCATCGAAAAGGCAGTAAAAAGCTGTAAAGCCAGAGGCTTACATTTGCGCCATGGTATTGTGCATTGCCAAATAAGCGATCTGCCGCTGTTAAATAAGCTAAAAGACCTTAATTTACTGGCATATATACAACCGATATTCTTGGATTATGATATACATATTGTAGAAGAACGAGTAGGACAAGAGCTGGCAAAAACTAGCTATAATTTTAAAACCTTGCTTGATTTGGGTGTACATGTTTCCCTGGGAACCGATTGCCCAGTTGAATCTTTCGATCCGCTGCCAAATATCTATTGTGCCGTAACCAGGAAAGATTTACAAGGCTTTCCTATAGAGGGTTTTAATGCCAGTCAAGCACTTAAAGTTCATGAGGCGGTTTATTGTTATACGGTAGGCTCTGCCTATTGCTCGCAAGAAGAGAATTTTAAAGGGCAGTTAGCCAAAGGTTTTTTGGCAGATTTGGCTGTTTTGGATAGAGATATTTTTACTATATCTGCCGAGGAAATAAAGGATGCCCGTGTGGTAATGACTATAGTTGGCGGAAAGATAGTGTATTCTGTTTGATTAGAAATTAAAGGGAGGAAGCGGCAAATGAGAGAAATTACGGCTGAGCAAATCACTGCCGTAGTAGAACGTTTATGTATAGATTCGAACTATTATTTACCGCAAGATGTATTACAAGCGCTGCAAGAGGCGCGGGCCAGGGAAACAACTCTTTTAGGGCGGGATATTTTAGATGATGTTTTAAAAAATGCAGAGCTTGCCCGTACTTTTGATCTGCCAATATGTCAGGATACCGGTTTAGCGGTATTTTTCGTAGAAGTGGGACAAGAAGTACATATTGTAAATGGGGGTCTTAATGAAGCTATCGATGAGGGTGTACGTTGTGGGTATAAGAATGGATATCTACGTAAATCTACCGTAGCCGACCCTTTTTTGCAAAGAATAAATATAGGAGATAATACCCCAGCTATTATTCATTTATCTATAGTTCCCGGAGATAAAATAAAGCTTACTATTGCCCCTAAAGGCGGAGGCAGCGAGAATATGAGCGCATTGGCCATGCTTATGCCAAATGCCGGAATATGTGGAATGAAAAGTTTTGTAAAACAAACGGTACAGCAATCCGGGGCTAATGCTTGCCCTCCCCTAATAGTAGGCGTTGGGGTAGGCGGCACTATGGAAATGGCTGCGCTAATTGCCAAAAAAGCCTTATTGCGCACTATTGGGCAATCTCATAATAACCCTCAGGTGGCAGCAGTTGAGCAGGAATTGCTTGCCGAAATCAATGATTTAGGCCTGGGCCCTCAGGGCTTAGGCGGCAGTATCACAGCTTTGGCGGTACATATAGAAACATTCCCTGCCCATTTTGCCAGTATGCCGGTTGCGGTGAACCTGCAGTGTCATGTGGCAAGGCATAAAGAAGCGTTGATATAATAAAAGAGGAGGTAAAATGAGTATAGTGTTGCAAGCACCACTCACCGATGCGGCGATACACCCATTGAGAGCAGGAGATAAAGTGAAGATCAACGGAGTGATTTATGCGGCGCGTGACGCGGTTCATAAGAAACTGGCTCAATTACTGCAAGCGGGGGAACAATTGCCGCTTAAGCTGGCAGGGCAGATAGTGTATTATGCCGGGCCTTGCCCGGCAAAACCGGGGCGGGCGGTTGGTTCTATAGGCCCCACTACCAGTGGGCGTATGGATATTTATACCCCAGCTTTACTTGAACAAGGTTTAAAGGGCATGATAGGCAAAGGCCAGCGTAGTGTGGAGGTAATCGATTCTATGAAAAAGAATAAGGCTGTATATTTCGCTGCCATTGGCGGTGCGGGAGCATTATTGGCTACTTCAGTTAGCGAAGCCACAATAATTGCTTTTCCCGAGCTTGGCGCAGAAGCCTTGTATCGGCTTATGGTGCAAGATTTTCCGGCTATTGTAGCTATAGATAGCAGGGGAAATGATCTTTATAAAAATGCCAGCCTGAATTACAAATAGAAAGGGGTATAAAAAAATGTCTTTAAGGGATGATGCGCTTAGTCTGCATAGAGAGTTTAAGGGCAAGCTAGAAATAATGGGTAAAGTTCCTGTAAATGATATCAGGAGCTTGAGTTTGGCATATACGCCGGGGGTGGCCGAGCCGTGTAAGGAAATAGCGCTGGATGAAGAAAAGGTTTATGAATACACAGCCAAAGGCAATATGGTAGCAGTGGTTACAGATGGTACTGCAGTTTTGGGTTTGGGTGATATAGGCCCGCATGCTGCATTACCGGTAATGGAGGGTAAGGCTGTATTGTTTAAAGATTTTGGCGGCGTAGACGCTTTCCCCATTTGCTTAAATACAAAGGATACAAACGAGATAGTGCGTTTGATACAAATGATAGCCCCTTCCTTTGGCGGTATTAATCTGGAAGATATTTCTGCGCCTCGCTGCTTTGAGATCGAGGAAGAACTAAAAAAAAGCCTTTCTATTCCGGTTTTTCACGACGATCAGCATGGCACGGCAATAGTTGTTTTAGCCGCTTTAATGAACACTTTGCGCTTGATAGGTAAACAGATGCAAACAATTCGCGTGGTAATAAACGGCGCGGGCGCAGCCGGTATTGCTATTGCTAAAATGCTGCTTAATGCAGGTGTTGAAGACATGTTATTGCTTGATAAACAAGGCATTTTATGCGAAGATTGTAATAGTGGCTTGAATTGGGCCCAAATTGAGATGTCTAAGCTGACCAACCGCAGCAAAATATGGGGAAATTTATCAATTGCCCTGAAAGGTGCGGATGTTTTTATTGGTGTTTCGAAGGCTGATGTATTGCATGAGGATTTGATTCGGAGTATGGCTAAAGATCCTGTTGTTTTCGCTATGGCTAATCCCAACCCGGAGATCAAACCGGAGTTGGCAAAAAAAGCGGGCGCCGCGATAGTAGGTACTGGGCGCTCCGATTATCCCAACCAAATTAATAATGTGCTGGCTTTCCCCGGCGTTTTCCGAGGGGCTTTAGATGCCCGCGCCAAACAGATTACCGAGAAAATGAAGATTGCCGCCGCCGGAGCATTATCTAAACTGATAATGGATGAGGAATTAAGCGCCGAGTATATTATTCCCAAGCCATTCGATAAAAGAGTAAGTGCTGCGGTAGCGCAAGCAGTAGCGCAAGCCGCATTAGCCGAAAAGGCAGAGTAAAGATTTTGGCTGCACAATAGACTAACTGTTTTGCATGATGTTTTTTGCAGTGATTTTTGCGCCAAGCCAGGTAGCCAGTTCTGCAAGACCATCACCTTGTATAATTGAAGCCCGGAAAACATTAACCAGGGGATTAATCGCTTTGGTTTGGGCTTCCACCATAATATCGTCAAAAGCAAAATACGTTTTCATATCGTATTTATGTATCACAAGCGCATCCGCTACAGAAAACATCAGGGGGTATTTTTCAACCTTATCATCACCTTCCGGTATACTAAGAAGAGCCAGGCGCAGGTCTTCTCCTATATTAAATTCAGCCGGACAAACTAAATTGCCAATGTTTTCTACAAATAGTACGTCTACCTGCTGTAAATCGAAATAAGGCAGGATATGCTTGATAGACATAGCCTCTATATGACAAGCGCCTGCAGTATTAAGCTGTACAACGGGCAGGTTCAGCTTAGCGATACGGAGCGCGTCTATTTGCCCCGCCACATCGCCTTCAATAACGCCTACACGAAAAGAGGGCTTTAATCTGGCGGCCAATTCTATAATTAAGCTGGTTTTGCCTGCCCCGGGTGAGCCCATAATATTCACCATTAAGACGCTGTTTTTCTTTAGTAGCTCCTTTATCTCTGCACTGCAATCTTCATTCCATTCCATTATTTGTCGTATTACTTTAATTTCCATATCAACTCCATTCCTCCATTCATATATGTTGTCTATGCGTTGATGATGATGCTTTACGCTAGTATTTAACCTTCTTCATTCAATTTCCAGGCTATCTACATAAAACTCCCTGCCTTCTAGCAGGCTTATATGGCTGCTATTGCAAGCAGGGCAAGTAAATATATAGCTTTCTGTTATACCGTGGGCGCCACAATCAAAGCAGCTAATTCTAGCCGGCATTTTTTCTATTAAAAGCAATGCCTGCTCTGCCGCTGTACCGCAGCTCACAATATTAAAATACTCCTGAACCAGCTCAGGCAGTATTCCAGATAGTACACCAACTTTTATATTAATCTTCAGCACCCTGTTAGCCCGATGGACGGTGGCTTCCGTAAGAGCTATATTTAGTATACTTTGTGTTAACGCCAATTCGTGCATACTCAGTGCCCCATTACTATTAATGGCATTTTTAAAGCAAAACATTGCCGGTGCTAAGCATTATCGCCAGATTATTTATCGCGGTTATTTATTCAATATCTATTTCTACATTTTCCTGGGTTTTCCTGTATTAGTCTGGGCTTTAATTAGTTTGAAAAAAAGGAACCGGTCGTCAAGAGACGAATAAATATATCAAATATTATTTCGAGGAGTGTTTTTTATGAGTTTTAGTTTTAATGAGGTGGATCGCTGGTTGGAAGATGCTTTTCCGCAAATGGAAAAAGAGCTATTTCCTTTGTTGGCTTTTCCCACTGTGAAGGGGGAAGCGGAGCCGGGAGCCCCTTTTGGCCGCCCTTTAGCTGAAGCGTTGGATTATTGTTTGCAATTAGCCCAGAATTTGGGTATGGAAGCGGCTAATGTGGATGGTTATGTGGGCTATGCCGATTTACCTGGAGAAACAAAAGAACAGATTGCGGTGCTGGCTCATTTAGATGTGGTACCAGCCAATCCGCAAGATTGGCAAAGCAACCCTTTTCAACCCGAGGTACGTGAAGAACGCATTTATGCCCGCGGTTCCGAAGATGACAAAGGTCCTTTAATGGCTGCTTTGTATGCCGGCCTTGCTCTAGTGCGTTGCGGCGCGCCTTTAAAAAAGACCTTACGCTTCATATTTGGTTGTGATGAAGAAAGTGGCATGTCTTGTGTGGATTATTATCTTAAGCATCATGAACCACCGGAGTGCGGTTTTTCTCCGGACGGTTATTTTCCATTAGTGATTGGAGAGAAAGGATTGGGCAAATTTGCCCTTACCGCTTCTTGGCCAAAAGAAGGCGAAGAACAGTTAAAGCTCTTGTCTATAAAATCGGGCACAGTGGTAAATGTGGTTCCGGATAAGGCAGAAGCGGTTTTAGCCGCAAGCGGTTCTGTTTGTTTTGAAGGTGAACAGGTAACTGGGCTGAGTATAGAGCAGGAAGGAGCCATCTTGCGTATAGTGGCAACGGGCAAAGCCGCCCATGCTTCTACACCAGAAGAAGGTGAAAACGCTTTAGTACAACTGCTACAGTTTTTAGCTCGGCAGGAATTCGGCCCCCGCGGAGCTAAAAGATATATAGAATCTTTGGCAAAGCTGTTTAAAGACCCTTGTTATGGGGCTAGCCTGGGTGTAGCTGATGAGGATGCCTTAAGTAAATTAACCGTATCCCCCGATATATTACAATTAGATGAAAGTGGCGGTTCATTACAATGTGATATGCGCTTTACTTTAACTCGCAATAGTGATTATTTTTATCATAAATTGTTAAGTATTGCTCAGCGCCATGGGCTTGTTTTGGAAAACTGGAATGGCGCAGAACCCCTTTATGCAGGTGATGATAGCCCTTTAGCAGATATTCTTTTACAGGCTTATCGTGATGTTAGCAAAGATACACAAACTAAGCCGCTGATAATTGGTGGCGGCACCTATGCAAAAAAGCTGCCCAATGTGCTGGCTTTTGGCCCTGGTTTACCTGGTGAAACCTTTATGGCGCATCAAGCAAATGAGTTTATTGGACGCCGGGAATTACTTGACGCCGCGAAGATATATGCACGGGCTTTGTATGAATTAGCAAAATAGCACATAGTTAAAGGGCTGCTACCTAAAGTTTTTGTGAACTTAGGTGGCAGCCCATATATTTTAGTAGGGGTTCACCGCCCGTGCGGGCGGCATTTAACCCGGGCCTTGGTGATTAATAACTGCTTTAGGAGAGTCTTTCTTTAAGGCTTTCCAGCTGTGAGCTAAGCCCAGGCGGTAGCTTTTCTCCATAGCTTTTGAAGTTTTCTCTTATGGAGTCGATCTCGGCCAGCCAGGCTTCTTTATCTACGTGCAAGATCATTTCAAGGTCATTTTCACTAATGTTTAGACCGTTTATGTCAAGAGCTTTTGGAGCAGGCAGGTTGCCAATAGATGTAGCAACCGCTTCGCCTGTTCCTTCTGCCCTTTCTACTATCCATTTTAACACACGGCTGTTTTCGCCATATCCCGGCCAGATAAATTTTCCTTCTTCGTTTTTACGGAACCAGTTAACCATATAAATGCTAGGCAACTTGGCAGGATCTTTAGCAGCCTTGCCAATATCCAACCAGTGCTGCAAATAATCGCCCACATGATAGCCCATAAAAGGAAGCATGGCAAAGGGATCGCGGCGCACACCAGCAGCAAGCCCGATAGCGGCGGCTGTTGTTTCCGAACCCATTATAGAACCGAGGAAAATACCATGTTCCCAATTAAAGCTTTCAATAACTAGTGGAATGGTGCTGGCGCGGCGCCCGCCTATAAGTATTGCAGATACCGGTACACCGGCAGGATCTTCCCATTCGGGTGCAATGACCGGGCACTGAGCAGCAGGGGTAGTAAAGCGCGCATTGGCGTGTGCAGCGGTTTTGCCACAATCAGGAGTCCAATCATTACCTTCCCAGTCGATTAAGTGTTCCGGCGCCGGAATACCACTTCCTTCCCACCATACATCGCCGTCGTCGGTTAAGCCAACATTTGTGTAAATGGTATTTTTTTGTATTGTTTCCATAGCAGCCGGGTTAGATTGCATCGAAGTTCCCGGAACAACGCCAAAAAATCCCGATTCGGCATTAATAGCATAAAGCCTGCCGTCTTCTCCAAACTTCATCCAGGAAATATCGTCTCCAATGGTTTCTACTTTCCAGCCGGGAACTGTTGGCGTGAGCATGGCTAAGTTGGTTTTGCCGCAAGCGCTGGGAAAAGCGCCGCATATATAGGCAATTTTCCCTTTTGGGTCGGTAATTTTTAAAATAAGCATATGTTCCGCCAGCCAACCCTCGTCTTTAGCCTGTACGCAAGCGATTCTTAAGGCAAAGCACTTTTTGCCTAAGAGCGCGTTTCCACCATAACCGGAACCATAGGACCAAATAAGCCTTTCTTCCGGAAAATGGCTGATATATTTTTGATCGATCGAGGGAGCGCAAGGCCAAGTGGAATCTTTTTCTCCGGGTTCCAATGGTTTGCCTACCGAATGCAGGCATTTAACAAATTCCCAGCCTTCTTCTATCAATGCAAGAACTTCATTCCCAATTCTGGTCATAATTCTCATATTTGCTACAACATAAGCGCTGTCGGTTATTTCTACCCCTATTTTGGATATCGGCGAACCTATGGGACCCATCGAGAAAGGAATGATATATAATACTCTTCCCTTCATGCAGCCGGAGTATAGTTTGGTCATGGTAGCTTTTAATTCTATTGGGTCTACCCAGTTGTTGGTGGGGCCGGCGTCTTCTTGTTTTTTTGAGGCAATAAAAGTCCTGTTTTCAACTCGTGCTACATCAGTTGGGTGGCTTCTGAAAAGGAAACAGCCGGGTTTTTTTTCTTGATTTAAAGAGATAGCCATACCCGCGTCGACCATTTCTTGCATGAGTATGTCGTACTCCTGTTGAGAACCATCACAGAGGTGGATGCTATCTGGCTGACACAGCTTTACAACTTCATTGATCCACTCTTCAAGCAAACTGTTTTTGAATGAAAGCATTACTTTCAATCTCCCTTCACACTATATTTATTCTTTCTACATCATTATATAATGAGTTATGCTATTGGTCAATTATAAAGGAAATTCTGAAGATTGCATGAATCTACCGCACTGTATACCGTTACTTCCGGCGTAATGATCCAAGGTGGGCTGCGCCCACAACCCAATTGCTTCTGACTACGCATGCTGGATCACAACGGCTAGCTCTTGGTTAAGTCGGGAGCGGCGCAGCCCAGTGGCTAGTGAAGGAATGTTTTGCTGTGCAAAAACAATTGAAAGTAAAACATGCAGCTTAACGGCTTTAACAACTTGTTTTTTAAAAGTTGTTGCAGGGTAAGTGACTAATTTATAACTCAAAAAACCGCTTGACTTGCCCAAAGGTTTAGTTTAATATAAGCATAGACGCCACCTCCTTGCGGAGGAGAGCTAACCGCAAGCTACCCCTCCCCTTTATAAATAAAAATACTTTAGAAACGCAAAAAAAGATGCTATAAATAATCAATCTACTTGATTCACATTTGCATATAGTTTTTAAACAAAAGGAGAAATAGCCATGAGGTTAAAAGAGATGCGGAAAGCAGCTGGATTATCTGTGCCTAAGCTGGTCGAGATTACAGGCATACCTCGCCGCACTATCCAAGAGATAGAGAATCGCGGTGACTGTATGGTCTCTAGAGCCCTTAAATTAGCCGATGCTCTGGGAGTAACACTTAATGAGTTATGCGAGCAATCAGCTGAATAGATACAGACAAAAATTACTTGCCCCGCGAGTATGTTCACCAACAACTGGTGAGACCATTAACATAAGAGCAGCATTTACGTAACAAAAGCCTGCTATCATTTGCGATAGCAGGCTTTATGCTTTGGTAGGCCGTACGGGGCTCGAACCCGGGACACCCTGATTAAGAGTCAGGTGCTCTACCAACTGAGCTAACGGCCCGAACAGATAAAATTATACTATCACTGCACTCTTTCGTCAATAGGCAGAAAAAATTTTCTTATTTATTCTCTTATATAAAGAATACCTATGACTAAATTTCCTTCAAAAGTAAAAATCAGGCTACCTTTTCCTCTGGAATATGAGAGTTGGTCGCCACTTTGTGTAAAATCTTCACCATAAGCCTTTTTTACGTTTTCTACCATACAGCCTATATATAAGCCCTCGGGCGTGACTACGCTGTCGTCGGTAAGAATTATCGAAAGAACATGTTCCACGCCGTTTTCCGGATAGGTGGTAAGCTCAAAACCGGGGTAAAAGTACGTTATATCTAAACCGTCAAAGGCGCAACTGGGCGCTTTAAAAACATCTTTTGGTTTGGGAAGTTGCGCAAGTAACGGTGATGCTTCGGCGCATACATAAATTTCAGCGTCATATGCCTCAAATAAGTATCCTCGCTCTATTGCTTGCATATTCTCTGCGTCTGCCGGTAGTTTTGTGGCAAGTTGCTCCTTAAGATCACTATTCGACACTTGTGTAAATTGCACTTGTTCCGTAGTATTTTTAGAACAAGAAGTCAGCAATATTAGCAGGCAAATTGCCGTATTAATCAATTTAATTATATATCTTATTATAGGAAACATTCCTTTTATATCATGTTAGCAGCCAAAAATAAGTATAATACAAATATCTTAGAAAAGCAAGCTTGCTTAGAAATTCCAAAAAGAAGGAAAAATAATATCTGCGTCGAAAGAATGATTGAAAAAATAATTACTAATTTAATATGGTTCTTCGCAAGCTGTTATTAATGACAGCGGCATGGAACGGGGTGCGATTCCCCACGAACGGGTCACTGTGAAGCCCGGCCGGTTCTCTTTTGAAACGGCGGGATAAGTCAGATACATGGCGAGTGGAACCAGCTACTTCCTCGAAATAGGTAGCTGTCTTTTGTATGTAAAAGGCGCTGAGACCGAGGAGTAGTACGGTCTTGGTGCTTTGTTTTTGGCGGATACTACGGCGGGCTGCTGCGCAGCCCGAGTATTGCGGGCTACTTCGCAGCCCGAGTGTTGAGTGCTGAGTTTTGAGTGTTGAGTTATGAAAAGAAAGGGATGGAATGATGATTATGAGAAAAACAAAAATAGGTTTAGTGCTGATTGCGCTGCTGCTGGCGCCGGTTATGATGCTGGGATTTATGACGATCTTCGCACAGGCGGAAAGCGGAGATATTAGTGTATTCGTTACAATACAGTTGGACGATACCGGGCTTTATATGGCAAAGCAGCAGTTCACGGTTGAAGCCGATCTTTCCGAACGCTACGGTTATATTGACGCGTACAAAGGCGCCCAGGCAACAGCCCTTGACGCCCTGGTGGCGGCACATATAGCCATGTTCGGCGACGAGGATTTGGAGGAGTGGCTTAAGGTCGATAGCAGCGGAACTATGAAATTGTTGGCAGGTGAGGATGCCCAAAACAGCTACTTCTTCGTCAACGGCGCTTTTGCCATTGACGAAGAAACCGGTTTTGGACACTCGGTGAGTACCGCGACGCTGGCAGATGACGACAAACTGCTTTTCTATCTAATTCAAGACACCTCGTATTTGTCGGATTCGCTGGTGTGGTTTGCGGATGCGAGCGGCAATAGGGTCGACACTATCACGGTAAAGGCGGGTGAAGAATTCGAGGTAACCCTTGTTGGCTACATGGCTATGTGGGCATGGTATGGTGGTGTTGAGGATCATATAGAGCTGGTCGAGGATGCACAGATCGTTATACTTGACCTGGACGACACCCCGGGTTTCAGGTGGGCGCTCTTCGGGGAGGAGCTTGGGCTGACCGATGACGACGGAACGCTCTCTATTACCTTTGATGAACCTGGTACGTACATCCTTTCCGCCTATGACGATTCTGGCTGGGATATGCCATTTACGGCTCCCTGGCTG
>JGI24705J35276_12238337_pt1 | contig 19543 bp, 20 predicted proteins | sample TergutNt197P4_FD_35276 | JGI IMG/M metagenome (IMG submission 35276) | reverse complement strand
TGATTAGTAAAAAACATTAAAAAATGTAAGGGCGGAACGTAAGCGTGTAGATTGTAAACGGTTGCCCATAAAAAAATAAAATACATGAACTTATCTAATTTAAAACCTGCAAAAGGTTCTACAAAAGACAGAAAAAGAATCGGTCGGGGGACGGGCTCCGGTTATGGTGGTACTTCTACCAGAGGACATAAAGGGGCAAAATCACGTTCGGGTTATTCCCGGAAAACGGGCTTTGAAGGAGGTCAGATGCCTATTCAACGTCGTCTGCCCAAATTTGGTTTCAAAAATATTAACCGTGTAGAATACAAGGCAGTCAATCTCTCTACTTTACAAGAATTGGCAGACGCTAAAAATCTTTCAAGAATAGGTTTGGAGGAATTGAAGAAAGCCGGATTTATTTCTGCATCACAATTAGTTAAAATACTTGCGAAAGGTACGGTAACTGTTAAAATAGACGTTGAAGCACATGCCTTTTCGAAAAAAGCCGAAGAAGCGATCATCACTGCAGGTGGAACGATAACAAAACTTAAGTGCAATGAGAGTAATAGAAACACTTAAAAATATCTGGAAGATTGAGGATTTACGGAAACGTATTCTTATCACCCTTCTGTTGATACTTATCTATCGTTTTGGCACTTACGTAGTACTTCCCGGTGTTGATCCGAAGGTTCTGACCGTATTGGCCAATCAAACACGCGGCGGATTATTGGCTTTGTTGGATATGTTTTCCGGAGGTGGTTTTTCTAAAGCATCCATTTTTGCTTTGGGAATAATGCCATATATCTCTGCATCCATTGTGATGCAGTTGATGACCATCATTGTTCCTTCATTTCAAAAGCTGCAACGCGAAGGCGAAAGTGGCCGCAAAAAAATAAATCAATGGACTCGCTACCTGACCGTTATTATCCTGATATTTCAAGGGTCGGCCTATTTGGTCAATTTAAATGTACAAATGAGAAATATCGGATCAGCATTGCCAATTGGTTTCTGGTTCAACATTTCATCAACGCTTATTATGGCGGGAGGCAGTATGTTTGTGTTATGGCTTGGCGAACGTATCACGGATAAAGGTATTGGAAATGGGATATCTTTCATCATCATGGTAGGTATTATGGCGCGTTTACCACATGCCTTTTTTGCTGAATTTATCTCACGGATGAATGAGAAAACAGGAGGTTTGGTCATGTTTCTTTTTGAGAACTTAGCGTTGTTGCTTGTCATAGCCGGAGCTGTGGCACTTGTGCAGGGAACTCGCAGAGTCCCTGTACAGTATGCAAAACGCATTGTTGGGAACAAGCAATATGGTGGCGCAAGACAATATATCCCATTAAAGGTGAATGCAGCCAATGTAATGCCTATTATCTTTGCACAGGCAATTATGATGGTTCCCATTTCGATTGTCGGTTTTTCAGGGAGAGCCAATGCAAGCTCGTTCTGGTCTGCATTTATGGATAATACCGGTTTTTGGTATAATTTTACTTTTTCTGTGATGATTATTGCTTTTACCTATTTCTATACGGCAATTACCATTAATCCAACCCAAATGGCTGATGACCTAAAACGAAATAATGGTTTTATTCCCGGTATCAAACCCGGTAAGGCTACTAAAAATTACTTGGATGAAATAATGAGTCGCATTACGTTTCCCGGAGCAATTTTTATTGCATTGGTGGCCATCATGCCGGCTTTTGCCCGTATGGCAGGTATCAGTCAGGAATTTTCGCAGTTTTTCGGTGGCACATCATTACTGATATTGGTGGGAGTGGTATTGGATACTTTACAACAAATTGAAAGTCATTTATTGATGCGTCATTATGACGGACTGTTAAAGTCAGGAAGGATTAAAGGACGTTCAGGAATGGTTGGTGGCGGAGGCTATTAATAAAATAACGAATTACGAATTACGAATTCTTAATTTGAAATGATTTATTTGAAGACGGATGAAGAGATTGAGTTGATGCGCGAAGCTAATCAATTGGTAGGAAAAACGCTTGGGGAATTGGCAAAAAACATTAAACCGGGAATTTCCACTCTTCAACTGAATAAGATAGCAGACACGTTTATTCGTGATCACGGCGCTGTTCCGGCGTTTTTAGGATACAGAGGTTTTCCTAATTCGATTTGTACTTCAGTGAATGAACAGATAGTGCATGGGGTGCCTTCGGCGAATGCATTTCTGAACGATGGCGATATTATTTCTATAGACTGTGGTACAATTCTTAATGGATTTGTGGGAGATTCGGCTTATACATATTGTGTAGGAGAGGTCGCTGAAGAAACCAAACAACTGTTACGGACAACGAAACAAGCGCTTTATGAAGGCATTCGTCAGGCGCTAATTCACCACAGGGTAGGCGACATTAGCGATGCCATACAGACCTATTGCCAAAAGAGGGGCTATTCTGTGGTACGTGAGTTGGTTGGACACGGCTGCGGACGAAAGATGCATGAATCGCCCGAAGTGCCCAATTTTGGAAGAAGAGGCTGTGGCCCGCTTTTAAAAAATGGCATGACGATTTGTATTGAGCCGATGATAAACAAGGGAAGTAAAAATGTGGTAGTGGAAAAAGATGGCTGGACCGTTAGGTCGAAAGATCGCTCATGTTCGGCACACTTTGAACACTGCATCGCAATCAGGCCGGAAGGCCCTATGATTTTATCAACGTTTGACTATGTAGAAGAAATAACTGGAAAAGAAATATAAATATGGCTAAACAGGCTGCAATAGAACAAGATGGAGTAATAATTGAAGCGCTCTCGAACGCAATGTTTCGCGTGGAATTGGAGAATGGACATGAGATAACTGCCCATATCTCAGGAAAAATGCGTATGCATTATATAAAGATACTTACAGGAGACAAAGTACGCGTCGAAATGTCGCCTTATGATTTGTCAAAAGGCAGAATCTCGTTTAGATATAAATAATTGTTAATGATATTTAAAGATTTAAGGATTTAAAGATTTAAGAAAACAGTGGTTAATGGTTAGTGATTAGAAAAAAATAAAGATATGAAAGTAAGAGCATCATTGAAGAAAAGAACACCCGAATGCAAGATTGTCAGACGAAACGGGCGTTTGTATGTGATTAACAAGAAGAACCCGAAATTTAAGGTTCGGCAAGGATAATGAGTGGAATTTAAGATTTAAAATTTAAGATTTAAGATTTAAGGATTAAGAGTTAAGGTTCACTTTTAAATTTTAAATTTTTAAATTTTAGTTTACAATTTTGACAGAAAATTATAAATTAAATTATATGGCGATAAGAATAGTTGGTGTGGATATTCCACAGGACAAGAGAGGTGAGATTGCATTGACCTATATCTTTGGTATCGGTCGAAGCAATTCAAACGCTATTTTGAAAAAAGCAGGCGTTGACAGAGACATAAAAGTCAAGGACTGGACCGATGATCAAGCAGCTAAAATTCGCGAAGTCATCGGAAATGAGTACAAAGTTGAAGGAGACCTTCGTTCCGAAGTTCAGTTGAACATCAAACGATTGATGGATATCGGCTGTTATCGTGGCGTACGTCATCGTATAGGTCTGCCATTACGGGGACAAAGTACAAAAAACAATGCCCGAACACGTAAGGGAAAGAAAAAAACTGTCGCAAACAAGAAAAAAGCTACTAAATAAAGATTGACATGGCAAAAAAAACAGTCGTAACAAAAAAGAGAAAAGTAAAAGTTGAACCTTATGGCCAGGCTCATATTCATTCATCTTTTAACAACATTATTGTAGCGCTTACGAATAGCAGCGGACAGGTAATCAGCTGGTCGTCGGCAGGTAAAATGGGATTCAGGAGTTCAAAAAAGAATACACCCTACGCCGCACAAATGGCTGCACAAGACTGTGCAAAAGTAGCGTTCGACTTAGGCTTACGTAAAGTGAAAGTATTTATTAAGGGTCCGGGCAATGGTCGTGAATCGGCTATCCGCACAATCCACAGTGCCGGCATTGAAGTGACAGAAATTGTTGATGTCACTCCACTCCCGCATAACGGATGTCGTCCACCTAAAAGAAGAAGAGTGTAACGACGGCATCCTGCCGTCGAATTGAGAATTGAGAATTGAGAATTGAAAATGTCCCTTTTGGGATATAATTTAAAGTAGATTAAATAAATAGAAAATGGCAAGATATACAGGCCCAAAATCAAAAATCGCCCGCAAATTTCAGGAACCAATATTCGGTCCAGACAAAGCGCAATCAAGGAAGAATTATTCTCCCGGACAACACGGCAACAGCCGCAAACGCAAGACTTCGGAATATGGGCTTCAATTGCGGGAAAAACAAAAAGCAAAATATACGTATGGTGTATTAGAAAAACAGTTTAGAAACTTGTTTGAAAAAGCTGCCCGATCAAAAGGAATCACCGGAGAGGTGTTACTGCAGTTATTAGAAAGCCGTTTGGACAATATCATATTTCGTCTGGGATTGTCGCCTACACGTTCAGGTGCACGTCAATTAGTATCGCATCGTCATGTTGTAGTTGATGGAAAAGTAGTCAATATCCCTTCATACTCCGTTAAACCCGGACAGATTGTCGGAATGAGAGAAAGATCAAAATCTTTAGAAGTAGTTATGGATGCTTTGTCAGGCTTTAACCATAGTAAATATCCGTGGATTGAATGGGAACAGGAAACTGTAAACGGAAAATTACTCCATTTGCCGGAGCGTGCGGACATTCCGGAAAACATTAAAGAACAATTGATTGTAGAGTTATATTCTAAATAATAAGATCATGGCGATATTAGCATTTCAGAAACCCGATAATGTATTGATGTTGGAAGCGGACAACTTCTATGGGAAATTTGAATTTCGTCCATTAGAACCGGGCTATGGTATTACGATAGGTAATGCACTACGCCGAATTCTTTTGTCATCGTTGGAAGGATATGCTTTTTCGACGATAAAAATAGATGGTATAAATCATGAATTTGCCTCTATTTCGGGAGTACTCGAAGATGTCCAGAATATTATTTTGAACTTAAAGCAGGTACGTTTTAAATGTATTTCAGAAGAAGTAGAGAGTATCACAAAAGTAAACGTTACCGTATCCGGAACAGAGGTGTTTAAAGCAGGTAATATTGCAAAGCATCTGGTTGGATTTGAAATATTAAATCCAAATCAGGAAATTTGTCATCTCATCTCCAAATCTGCCTCATTTACTATGGAACTAACCATTAATAAAGGACGTGGTTATGTTCCAGCTGAAGAAAATATGAATCCGGCTAATCCCGATGTGAGTGTGATCGCAATAGATTCTATTTACACTCCAATCCGAAATGTAAAGTATGCTGTCGAAAACTTCCGCGTAGAACAAAAGACTGACTACGAAAAATTGATACTTGAAATTATGACTGATGGTTCCATCCATCCCAAAGAAGCGCTAAAAGAAGCAGCTAAGATATTGATTTATCATTTTATGCTGTTCTCCGACGAAAAGATAGCTGTCGAAACCGTTGACATTGACGATAATGAAGAGTTTGATGATGAAGTGTTGCACATGCGTCAATTATTAAAAAGCAGATTAGCTGAAATGAATCTTTCCGTTCGCGCATTGAATTGCCTTAAATCAGCTGATGTTGAAACTGTCGGCGATTTGGTTTCATTCAATAAAAATGATCTGTTAAAGTTCCGTAACTTCGGAAAAAAATCCTTAACCGAATTAGATGAATTACTGTTAAATCTGAATCTCTCATTTGGGATGGAAATATCAAGATATAAATTAGATAAAGAATAAGTAATGAGACATAATAAGAAAACAAATCACTTAGGACGTACAAAAGCACATCGTGAAGCCATGCTATCAAATATGGCGGTTTCGTTAATAAAACACAAGCGTATTTTTACTACAACTACTAAAGCAAAAGCATTACGTGTTTATATCGAACCGCTGATTACAAAGTCGAAAGCGGCCAATAAAACCGGAGTAGAAGCTACGCACGACCGCAGAGTCGTATTTGCGCAGTTACAAGATAAATTTGCTATTACTGAACTGTTCGGTAAGGTTGCCGATAAGATAGGCGAACGTCCCGGTGGATATACACGAATTGTTAAGACAGGCGCCAGACTGGGAGATAATGCTGCTATGTGTTTTATTGAATTGGTTGATTTCAATGAGAATATGCTGAAAGACGCCAAGAAAGCTGCTGCCAAAACAAGGCGTTCACGTAGAAAAACATCAACTACAGCGGCGGAAATTGTTACAACACCAAAACCAACAACAAAGACTGCCGCAAAAAAAATGGCTGAAGTAAAGGAGGAAGTCCCTATCGCTGATGTCCTTGTTGATTCAGCTGTAGAAGGAGAGATTATTGCTTCCACCGAAGTAACTGAAATTGACACAGAAGTCACCACTGACGCAGCGTCGAAATAAAGAGAGATTCTCTATTTAAAAAAAGAGCTATTCAGGAAAAGGATAGCTCTTTTTTCATAAAATCAATGAGGATAAATTTCAAATCCCAAGTCGTATTTTCAGTCCATCAAGTTCAATCTTCAATTCATTCGGAAGATGGTTGCCGAAACGGGCATAATGCTCTTCTATGAGGGAAACCTCGATTTTCCAGTCGTCGTTGTTGATATCAAGAACCTTGGCCAACCTCGTTTCACACATGCCGGACAAACCTTCGATGTTGATTGATGCAGGGGCGGGAACTTTTCCGATAGCGGTATCCACCGTTTCACCTTTTCCGTTGCAACGGTTAAAGATATAAGCCAGCACACGACTGTTGTCTCCATAACCAGGCCACAGGAATTTCCCGTCATCATCCTTGCGGAACCAATTCACATAGAATATCTTAGGTAATTGAGCGCCTTTGTGTTGACCGATCTTAATCCAATGGTCGAAGTAGTCGCCCATATTATATCCGCAGAATGGCAGCATAGCATACGGATCGCGACGCACACCAGCTTTCAGACCAATGGCAGCAGCAGTAACTTCCGAGCCAACGATCGAACCCAAAAAGACGCCATGATTCCAGTTCATAGCTTCGTGTACAAGGGGTACGGTATTAGGGCGGCGACCGCCAAAAAGGAATGCAGAGATAGGTACGCCTGCCGGATTTTCCCATTCCTTGTCTATTACAGGGCATTGGCTTGCCGGTGCAGTAAAGCGTGCGTTTGCATGTGCACACGTTTCGCCTGAAGCCGGATCGTGTACTTTATTTTTCCAGTTGAGTGTTCCAACTGGACATTCCGTGCCAATGCCTTCCCACCACACATCGCCTTCAGGTGTTAATCCGACATTTGTAAAGATGCTGTTTGCTTTGCAACTAAGCATCGCATTAGGATTTGTGTCCATCGAAGTAAATGGAGCCACCCCGAAAAATCCCGCTTCGGGGTTAATGGCATAGAGCTGTCCGTCGTCGCCGAATTTCATCCAGGCAATGTCGTCGCCTACACATTCCACTTTCCATCCCGGAATGGTCGGTATTAACATGGCGAGATTTGTTTTCCCGCAAGCACTGGGGAAAGCAGCAGCAATATATTTTTTCTCGCCCTCCGGATTGGTAATGCCGAGAATCAGCATGTGTTCGGCCATCCATCCTTCTCTTTTAGCCATATTGGAAGCGATACGTAAGGCAAGACATTTTTTACCTAACAGTGCATTTCCACCATACCCCGATCCATACGACCATATCTCATTGGTTTCGGGGAAGTGGGTAATATATTTCTTTTCAATGGGTGCGCATGGCCATTTGACATCTTGTTGGCCGGGCGCTAAAGGAGCGCCTATAGAATGTACGCAAGGGATAAAATCGCCAGTATCGCCCAGCACATCAAGTACATTTTGTCCCATACGTGTCATGATTCGCATATTGACAACTACATAAGGCGAATCGGTGATTTCAACGCCTATTTTGGCAATGTTCGAACCCAGTGGGCCCATGCTAAACGGAATGATATACATTGTACGACCCTGCATACATCCTTTATACAGGTCGCGCATTGTTTGTTTCATTTTGGCCGGATCAGCCCAATTGTTTGTCGGGCCTGCTTGATCCTCTGTTGTCGAACATATAAAAGTACGATCTTCCACACGGGCTACATCACTTGGATCCGACTGAAAATAATATGAGTTGGGACGTTTGTCTTCATTTAGTTTTATACTCATCCCACACGCTACCATTTCATCCAAAAGACGCCGGTTTTCCGCATCCGACCCGTCACACCAATACACACTTGCAGGTTGGCACCATTCCGCCCACTCCTGCACCCATTGATTTAGATTCTGATTGTTTGTCATTTTTCCTATTGATTAATTGTGAAACTATTAATAGCCTGATCTTTGTTATTTTCTGCTTTTTGATTTGCCGGAAATTTGGCGTAAAGATATGTAATTAATTGAGAATTGAGCATTGAGAATTGAGCATTAATATTTAATTTTTCTTATTAAATAAAAAAATATATTAAAATATTACTTATCTTTGTCGAAAATCTGACTTTTTAATGGCGATATGTTAAAAAAAATAACATTTATTTCGTTTATTTTTTATCTGTTTTTTTCTTGTAGCGAGGAAAGTAGATATCGGATAAATGTCAATCTTTCCAATTTACAGACGCAGGAAATTTATGCTGTTTTTGAATCTGCTGATTTAAAAACGATAGATACACTTTTATATAATGGCAATGGCGGGTTTAAGCTCACAAAAGCACAGGAGGACTTACGGACACTAACGCTTTATTACGATAATTTTACACGTTGGATTACAATTTACCTTGAACAACCGCAACGAATTGTTGTTGTGGGCGATGCAATCTATCCACAAACAGTGCAGGTAAAAGGTGGAAAAATCAACGACATGCTCAGTGAATTTCGAAAAGAAACAGCTACTTTGCAAAAAGAACTTAACCTGCTTTCCGACCATAACGGTACACTGTCAGAAAAACAAAACGGAACGATCAGCATTGTTCAACTTGCAAATGTCAGCAATAACCTTCGTATTCAGGCAGAAGCATTTATCAAAAAAAACCCCGACGAAGCAGCTTCAGCAATTTTGATAAGAGAATACTTTATAGATCCGGACAATATCACTCAGATAGATTATCTTTTAGATGAATTGAACCCGAAGTTAACTGATTTCTACGTCGTACAGGAATTAAGATCCTATATCGTAAATGCAAAACGAACAATGGTCGGTGTTCAAGCTCCGGATTTCAGCATAAAAAATATTTATGGAAACACATTCAGTGTAGATTCTTTTTTAAACCGATATTTAGTACTGGCTTTTACTTCAATGTGGAATGATGAGTGTCACACCAACGAATTGCAACTTGACAAAATAATGTCTGCGTTTCCAAAGGACAGCCTGAGTGTGATACTGGTCAGCCTGGATGAAACTCAGCAGAACTTACGGGATTTGCTCCGTAAAGATCCTGTGCAATGGAATATTGTGACCGATTCAGCAGGACAGGCAATTGAATTATTAAATTTATACAACGTGAATGCTTTGCCACGCTGTTTTTTGATAGATAAAGAAGGAACGATCATCCTGAAAACCGACAATGGGATTGAACTTAAAAAAACATTGGAATCATTGATGAATAATGATTTATCTTTGTATCGTTAAATCTTTGAATTATTAAATATTTTTTATGTTAGTAAAAACATTCGCCGCTGCCGTACATGGCATAACTGCTACAATGATAACGATTGAAGTCAGTTGTACAAAAGGTATTCAGTTCTTTTTGGTAGGATTGCCTGATGTGGCGGTACGCGAAAGCCATGAGCGAATCATTTCGGCTTTGCAGGTAAGCGGATTTAAATTTCCCCGCAACCGTATTGTGATTAATATGGCGCCGGCCGATATTCGAAAGGAAGGCTCTGCATATGATTTGCCGTTAGCAATCGGCATCCTCGCTGCAGCAGGCGAGATTGGGATCCAGAATGAACTGCTGGATCACTATATGCTGATGGGCGAACTCTCTTTAGATGGAAGCCTTCAGCCAATCAAAGGCGCTTTGCCGATTGCCATTTTAGCAAGAGAAACAGGATATAAGGGCTTGATTGTACCCAAGCAAAACATATATGAAGCGGCGGTAGTCAATAATTTGGAAGTATATGGGGCGGAATCCATCAAGGAAGTAATTCATTTTTTTTGTGGAAAAGACACATTGACTCCTACCATGATTGATACACGCGCCGATTTTTATGCACAACAACAGCGATTTGAATTTGATTTTTCCGAAGTGCGTGGACAGGAAAATGTGAAAAGGGCTTTGGAAGTAGCTGCTGCCGGGGGACACAATGTCATCATGATTGGACCTCCTGGAAGTGGCAAATCAATGTTAGCCAAGCGATTGCCATCCATCTTACCTCCATTTACCTTGCAGGAAGCGCTCGAAACGACAAAGATACACTCGGTCGCAGGAAAAGTTGAAAAGAATACCTCATTACTCACACAACGCCCGTTTCGTTCGCCCCATCACACCATTTCCAATGTAGCCATGGTGGGAGGCGGCTCTTTTCCTCAGCCGGGCGAAATCAGTCTGGCACACAACGGCGTTCTTTTTTTGGACGAATTGCCCGAATTTAACCGAAGTGTATTGGAGGTGTTGCGTCAACCGTTGGAAGACAGGAATATTGCGATTTCCCGCGCACGTTTTGCCATTAATTATCCTGCAAGTTTTATGTTGGTTGCTTCGATGAACCCTTGTCCGTGTGGATATTATAATCATCCGGAACGTGCCTGTCTATGTGTTGCGGGAAGCGTTCAGAAATATCTGAATAGAATATCAGGGCCTTTATTAGACAGGATAGATATTCAGATTGAAATTATTCCCGTTCCCTTTGAAAAAATATCCGAACAGCGACCGGCTGAGCCAAGCAGCCAAGTACGCGAACGGGTTATACAGGCGCGTGAAATTCAGATCAGTAGGTTTGCGTCGGATAAAAATACCTATTGCAATGCCCAAATGAATTCGCGTCAGTTGCATAAATATGCTGTTCCTGATGAAGCAGGATTGAAGTTATTAAAAAATGCAATGCAACGACTCAGTCTCTCCGCACGTGCTTACGATCGTATCCTGAAAGTATCCCGTACTATTGCCGACCTGGATGAAAGCCCAAATATTCAATCCTCTCATCTCGCAGAAGCCATAAATTATCGCAACCTTGACCGGGAAAGCTGGGGACTGTAAATCAATTATGAATTAAAAATTGAGAATTAGGAATCGCGTAACACGTAACTATATAGATGATACGGAAATATGATTTTTTAGTGATTGGATCTGGCATTGCCGGAATGAGTTTTGCGTTGAAAGTGGCCGGTAAAGGGTCTGTTGCATTGATATGCAAGTCAGGATTGGAAGAAGCAAATACCTACTTTGCACAAGGTGGGATTGCTTCGGTGACAAACTTGATCGTTGATAATTTCGACAAACATATTGAAGATACGATCATTGCCGGTGACTATCTGAACGACCGGGAGGCTGTAGTAAAAGTGGTGTTAGAAGCACCCGCACAAATCGCTGCGCTGATACGTTGGGGCGTTGATTTCGATAAGGATGAAAAAGGTGAATTTGACCTCCACCGCGAAGGCGGCCATTCAGAATTTCGTATCCTGCATCATAAAGACAGCACAGGAGCCGAAATACAGGACAGTTTGATCCGGATGGTTCAACGACACCCGAACATTACAGTTTTCGAAAATCATTTTGCCATTGAGATACTGACTCAACATCATTTGGGATTGACTGTTACCCGTCAAACGTCCGATATTCAGTGCTTCGGCGCTTATGTGATGGATTTACAGACAGGAAAGATAGATACTTTTTTGTCGAAAGTGACATTGATGGCAACCGGCGGAGTAGGAGCTGTTTACCATACGACCACCAATCCGTTGGTGGCAACAGGCGACGGCATTGCGATGGTTTACCGTGCCAAAGGTACTGTGAAAGATATGGAATTTGTACAGTTTCATCCTACTGCTTTTTATCATCCAGGCGATCGGCCTTCTTTTCTAATCACAGAAGCCATGCGTGGATATGGAGCTGTACTCCGTACACAGGACGGAAATGAGTTTATGCACAAATACGATGAACGCCTTGAATTAGCTCCACGTGATATTGTGGCAAGAGCGATTGACAATGAAATGAAAAATCGTGGCGATGATTACGTCTATTTAGATGTCACCCATAAAGATGCTTCACAAACAAAACAACACTTTCCGACTATTTACCGGAAATGCTACGAACTTGGTATAGATATTACGAAAGAATTTATTCCGGTAGCCCCTGCAGCTCATTACCTTTGTGGAGGAATCAAAGTAAATCTCGACGCCTGTACTTCGATTCAACGATTATATGCAGCAGGAGAATGCGCCTGTACAGGTTTACATGGAGGCAATCGTCTGGCGTCTAACTCATTGACAGAAGCGATTGTATATGCCGACGCTGCGGCAAAGCACAGTCTTAGCGAAATAGACAAATTTGATTTCGAAAACCATATACCTGAATGGGACGATAAGGGCACAGGTTCACCGGAAGAAATGGTATTAATCACCCAAAGTCTTAAAGAAGTGGGGCAGATTATGTCGTCGTATGTGGGGATTGTCCGATCTGACCTGCGTCTGAAAAGGGCATGGGTACGTTTGGATATTTTGTACGAAGAAACAGAAAGTCTTTTTAAGCGCTCGATTGCATCAAAAGACATCTGCGAACTCCGTAACATGATCAATGTCGGTTATCTGATTATGCGACAGGCTATTGAACGAAAAGAGAGTCGGGGCTTGCATTATACGCTGGATTACCCGCCACAAGATCAATATTAAGAATGTCTGTCTTTTTTTTAACACAAAAGCACAAAAAAAACACAAAGAACACTAAGAAAAATTCTTTGTGTCCTTTGTGAAAATCCTTTGTGACCTTTATGCTAAAAATTATTCCAAATTCAACGTAACACGTTTAAAGGCTGTGGTCATCAGCGCTTTATCATGTTGTTGTAAGTATTGCAAAACGGTGATTTTCTGTTCCTTAATAAAATCTTGTTGTAATAATGTGAAATCTTTATAAAATCTCTGCAAAGCGCCTTGGGCAATACGGTCCAACATGTTTTCAGGTTTGCCTGCCTGACGGGCTTTGTCCCTGGCCACCTCCAACTCCAGATCAATCGTTTTCTGCGGCACTTCTTCCGGTGTAATAGAAACGGGATTCATTGCAGCAACCTGCATGGCGATATCGCGCGCAACTTGACGTTCTAACGCCTGATTAAAGGCCACAACGACGGCCAATTTGTTTCCCGGATGAATATAGGAGACAACTGCTGTTCCTTTTACAAATTCATAAAAACCCAATTCCATCTTTTCTCCGGTAATACCGATACGATCTGTAATGTGGTTTTGGATTGAGCGGCCATCGTTCAACTGCGTTGCCAATAATTCTTCTAAATCTGACGGTCTTTGATCCATTGCTGCATCCAGAAAACTTTTTGTCAAAGCAATAAATTCTGCATTTTTTGCCACAAAATCCGTTTCACATTTCAATGCAACAATCGCTGCGAAATCGCCGTTATCCGCCGCCAGTACGCAACCTTCGGATGCATCGCGGTCAGAACGTTTTGCGGCTACAGCCTGTCCTTTTTTACGGATTATTTCCATTGCTTTTTCAAAGTCGTTGTCGGCTTCTTGCAAAGCATTTTTGCAATCCATCATTCCTGCTCCACTCATTTTACGTAAGTGGGCTATATCAGCCATTGTAACTGCCATAATTTTTTTATTTTATTATTGTTTTACATTAACCATTAACTATTAACCGTTAACCGTTAACCATTATTTACTCTTCTTCTGCGTCTTTTGAAACTCTTGATATCACTGCTGCATTCAATGCCTCTTCATCATCCTTAATTGCACGGTCTCTTCGGGCAGACGACCTTGTCCTACGTTCTCTTTTTGTCGTTTCTTCTTCATCCGTCTCAGATTCTGTATTATCTTTCTCCGCATTGCTTTCCTGTAATCCTTCGTTTATTGCCTGACATACAATTTCTAATGTCAGTTCAATAGATTTCGTAGCGTCATCATTTGCCGGGATAACAAAATCAATAAAGGTTGGGTCGGAATTGGTGTCTACCATCGCAAACACTGGAATACCCAGACGATTTGCTTCCCGAACAGCAATATTTTCTTTCATTACATCAATGATAAACAACGCAGCGGGTAAACGGACTAAGTCTGCAATAGAGCCTAACATCTTTTCTAATTTTGCACGCTGACGTGTAATTTGAAGTTTTTCTCTCTTCGACAGGTTATCAAACGTACCGTCTTTGCTCATCTTGTCTATTGTTGACATTTTCTTGACTGCCTTGCGGATAGTCGGGAAATTGGTCAACATACCACCCGGCCAGCGTTCAACCACGTAAGGCATGCCGATAGCCGTAGCTTTGTCTGTTACGATTTGTTTGGCCTGTTTCTTGGTAGCTACGAAAAGGATTTTGCGCCCCGATCTTGCTATATTTTTTAAGGCTTCAGCTGCTTCATCTAATTTTGCAGCTGTTTTGTGTAAATCAATGATATGAATACCATTGCGCTCCATAAAAATATACGGAGCCATTGCAGGATTCCATTTTCTCTTTAAGTGTCCGAAATGTACCCCTGCATCTAATAATTGTTCAAAATTTACTCTTGACATTTTTTTGTTTTATATTCGTTTACATTCTGTTATATTCAACCGGCCGGTAGTCTTCACTATTTTAATAATAAGGATGGAAAAATCCGGACAATTTAGATACTAAACGCCGTTACTTGTATAAAGATTCACAAATAATATTAACGTTTGCTGAACTGGAATCTTTTACGCGCTTTTGGACGACCGGGTTTCTTGCGTTCCACAGCACGAGGATCGCGTGTTACAAACCCTTCGGCTTTTAAGGTCGGCTTTATTTCCGGATTAATCTTGATCAAGGCACGGGTTATGGCTAACCGTGTCGCTTCAGATTGTCCTTTGAAACCGCCTCCAAAAAGATTTACCTTAATATCATATTGTTCCGCAGCGCTTAATGTGTTTAATGGCTGTTTTACAATAAATTGCAGCATTGGAGATGGAAAGTATTCCGACAATTCGCGCCGGTTGATCACGATTTTTCCGCTTCCTTCGCTGACATATACGCGAGCTACTGCCGCTTTACGTCTTCCTATTGCATTTACTACTTCCATACAATTATTTAAGTAAGTTTATATCTATTGATCTTGGCGTTTGAGCCTGATGTTTGTGCTCTTCGCCTGCATATACATATAAGTTATTGAGTAACTTATCGCCTAAACGATTCTTTGGCAGCATGCCCTTAACAACTTTACGGAATAGACGGTCCTCGCCTTGTGCTTTTAATATGGCAGGCGTATATTCATGCTGTCCTCCGGGATAACCGGTGTATTTCAAATAAATACGTCCGTCCCATTTATCCCCGGTTAAAATGACTTTATCTGCATTCACAACGATCACATTATCGCCACAATCCACATGCGGAGTGAAATTTGGTTTGTACTTGCCACGTAACAACTTGGCTACTTTCGAACAGATACGCCCCAACACCTGGTCTGTTGCATCTACAACAACCCATTCTTTGTTTACAGTCGCTTTGTTTGCAGAAATGGTCTTAAAACTTAAAGTATCCATTTTCTTAAACTATTTTTAAATTAATACTAAACTTCCTGTTGTATTATTTTCCTTATGATATAATCAAAGTAAACAATACGCTAAAAACTAACATTTTAAATAAAATGATAATAAACGGCCTGCAAAGGTACGACTTTTTTTTGAAACACAAACTTTTTTTTGTTTTTTTATTTTATACAGATTCATTTCATGATTGCCCGGCAAGATCGGAAGTTATCATATAGGGCATCGCTTTTTCATGCAGGCATACCGGTTATTTTTACCTTGTAAGTTAAACGACGTAACGAGGAGACTCGCTTAAGCACTTGGCTGGCATGAACCCGTCGGCAAGCAATTTGAACAGATTATGATGTTTTTTTTTGTTTTTTCTTGTTTTTTTGTATTTTTGCGTAAATATTTGTTTGTATTATTGATGAAATCTATCATGACGAAAAGGCTAATAATTATTACAGTATCAGCATTTGTGCTATCACAGATTACTTTTGCTCAAGAGTTATCAAATGGATTTGTTGAAGATTTTTCAGCACCTGAACTTACAGGTTGGAGAATTTTAGCCGGATCGGGCGATTTAAAAGCAAATTCTACGGTAAAACTGACGCAGGCAAACGGACAAGGTCTTTTTTGGATTGATGCGACGAATGACCGTCGGAATATTTGGTGGGCAATCATTAATCATGAAGTAACGGATTACATCGACCGGAGTCTGTTAAGCAGACGCGACAAGGCCATACGGATTGAAGCTAAAGTACGGTTGCCGAAACCGCGTCGGTTCAATATGAGCCTGAATCACTCAAGCACTACGAACTATCACGACGATTTAGCCGAATTTGATATTATAGACACCGATTGGCATGTTGTTTCATATACAAATTTTGAATTTGGAGCAAAACCTGCCGACAGGGTATATGTGCAACTTGCTGTTATGGATGCCGGACGCGAAGTGATTACGGTTGAAATTGATTATCTCAAAGTTACGATCGTAGATGCCGCTACTGCTCCGCCAGATGTAGGCGATCCGATTCCTTACCGCCCGACATTAAAAAGACCGGAAGATTTTTCTCACTCAATAGCCGTAACCGAAGATGCAATCATAGACTCGGAATATCCCTGGGTGAATTTTAAAACCTGGTATGATGCGAGTACAGATAGTCAACCACTTCTGTCCATCTCAGGATCGCAAATATCCATTCTTCGTTGGGATTTTTCGCGTTTGACAACAGGCAGGTCATCCCTGGCGGGCAGAGTGCCCGACGGCTGGGGCATCCTTGTGTTAACTATGCACAACGTACATTACGCGCCAACAAGATTGGAAGAATTTGGTTATATACGTTTAGTGGAAATCAAGGATGGCGACCCTGCGTGGACGCGCGACAGCGTTACTTTCGAGAGTTTACTTCAAGGCAAAGAGAAGAACGACATTATTCATCCTCAATTAGTAATGGACACGCCTCCGGAATTTGAAAGGGGTGCAAAAACGGTAATTCCTGTTTCTCCATCAGTTATGAAACGCTTATTTTCGGGCGCAACAAAAGGACTTGCTCTTTTTGCTCAGGGCGCCGTGAATGCTTCTTTTTATTCAAGCCAAGCCATTAATCCGGATAACCGGCCTACGCTTTATTTTGAAATAGAAAATTGATATTGTCATACATACAATTATCCAAATTTCTAATCATTTCAATAAAAAAGCTTTATTTTTTTTGTTCAAGTAAGTATCGTTTACTCATTTACATCCTCGTGTATTATGTGTACATTGGGAAAAACATTTAAAAATACCTTCGTACCCGACTGCAATATACTTCATATTCTTTTTTATAGTGTTTCTTCAGAAACGACTCTTCCCTAAGAATTTGTCTGTGTATCAATATCATCGAGAGCAATAATAATAAAACTGAAACAGGATTTGGATAAGCCAAAAAAATACCCAGAAAAAAAAGCATAAAGATCGTAAATACAGGATTCCTGCTATATGTAAAAGCGCCTGTAGTGATTAGTTTGTCTTTCGTTTGCTTGTCAATTCCCATCCGGAAAGAATGACCGAAGGAAATTAGTGTAAACCATAATAACAACAAACAGATCGAACAAATACTACAGGCAACCCAATATAAAACATCCGATTTCCAAAATACTTTTCTGGCAATATCCGGAAAGGGCAAATTTAAAAAAAGGGATAGAGCGGCATAAACAAAAAAGAGAACAACCGGCAATAAAACATATCCCGACTTATCGGCTGTCCCTAATACATTTGCTTTAATACCGATCCGACGGAGTCTGGCGACTTTGATAAAAATCATCATCATTGCGACAAGGATTTCTAAAAGAGGAATGTATTTCATTTTATTTGATATCCATTTCTTGAATCAAGTACGATGCTCCGGCATATTTATCAATCACGAAAAGGACATAGCGTATATCGACGATGATACTTCGTTGGTAGTCGGGCAGATATTGAATATCGCCGCCTACGCCTTCCCAGTTACGGTCAAAATTAATGCCGATCAACTCACCTTTTGCATTGATCACAGGGCTACCTGAATTTCCGCCTGTTGAATGTGTCGTAGCCGTAAAACAGACAGGCATCCGGTTGCCATCGGGGCTGTATCTTCCATAGTCTTTGGCGTCGTACAATGCTTTTAAATGAGGCGGAACTACAAATTCCCAATCGGTGGGATCTTCTTTTTCCATGACCCCTTCGAGCGTGGTCTGGTAGGTATTATAAACTGCATCCCGGGGCCAATAACCTTTAATCTGTCCGTATGTCGCCCGCAATGAGCTGTTTGCGTCGGGAAAAAGTACACGATCCTTTTCTGTTTCCAACAACCCTTTGACATAAGTACGGTGCGCACGGGCATAGCCCGAATCAAACGCGGTCAGCGCGTCCGCTAAATATGTTCGTTCCTGCTGAATGGATCTGACGAATTGGAAAAGCAGATCGTTTTGGAGCGCTTTGACGGTCGGTTTGGCTATAAAACGACTCCAATTCTGCTTACTTCCGAATATAGAAGTAGCAAAAAGCGCGTCAACATAGCGGTCCACATCTCCCCTGAACTGTTTGCGAATCGTTGCGAAACAATCAGGTTGATCCTCCGCAGGTATCCATAACATATATTCCTTGAGCAGGATTTTGGCAATTTTACGATCTACTTCAGGTTCATAATCAGCATTGGCAAAGCGCTCAAATACTCTTTTCAGCGCGTCAAGTTCCTGTTCCTGTTTTTGTTTGTCTTTGCCTTGCAGCACTATCAAAAGCGTATCTATCCTCGGTTGAATGTTTGCAAATTCGATTCCACCGATGATTGCTTCATTCAATACCCAACTGCGACGGCGCAGATCCGCCCGTTCTTTGACCATCTGCTCAATCGCATCAATCGCCTGCAGATACTCCGGTCGCTGATTCTGTTTTGCCCAGGTATATAATTTTGCTTGCCTTTCCTGTTTCGACTGTTCAAAATTCCGTTTCTCGATAGCCCAGTTTGAGCCAATTGCATTTTTGTAGGCATTGGTCGAAGAGGCATATTTTCCGGCATACTGAATCTTGATAGCCGGACTTTTCAACATCTCTTCCAACATTGCCTGCTGACGCAATTCGCGGAAATGGATACGGATATCATTGTCTATTTCCTGCCGCTCTTTGACCTCCCACGAAGTATAATACTGGTTAGTCCGACCCGGAAAACCGATCATCATGGCAAAATCATCTTCTTTGACTCCATCTAATGAAATTGTGAGCCAGCGCTTGGGACGGAGCGGCACATTGGTTGCGGCATAACCGGCAGGCTCATTGTTTGCATCGGCATAAACACGGAAAATGGAAAAGTCGCCCGTATGGCGGGGCCATTCCCAGTTGTCCGTGTCGGCTCCAAACTTCCCAATCGAAGAAGGGGGAGCGCCAACCATGCGCACATCCGAATAGGTTTTACGGGTAAACATATAATACTG
>JGI24705J35276_12238340_pt1 | contig 19554 bp, 15 predicted proteins | sample TergutNt197P4_FD_35276 | JGI IMG/M metagenome (IMG submission 35276) | reverse complement strand
CACGCCGGGGTACTGCAACAGGTGCAGCAGGCTGATGATTTGCGGCGGCGCCATGTCGATGGCGTGGTCGCGGTACTGGCGCAGCGCCTCGCGCGGGGTGAGCCAGCGGGCTTCGGTCACTTCAAAATCGTCGCAGCGCGCTTGCTGGCCGTCGGGCACGGCGGCCAGAAAAAAGCGGGTGTCAAAGCGCTTGTTCATGATCGAGGGGCGGCGCGGCGTGATCCAGCGCGACCACGGGGCCAAGTCGAGCGTTTGCAGCCGCAGTTCGTGCCGCGCCAGCACCTGGCCGAAAGGCTGGCCTTGCTGGAGGGCGGCAAAGCCCGCGTGTTGCGCCTGCGCGTCCAGCGGCTGGCCGGCGGCGCTGCGGGCGTAGAGCACGCCCGATTCCTCGAACGCCTCGCGCGCGGCGGCCACGAAGAAGGCGGCGGCGCTGGCGTCGTTCAGTTCCGCTTCGTCCAGTTGCGGGCGCAGCTCGGCGGGCGCCCGGTCCAGCCGCGCCAGCAATTCGGGCGCGCTGTCGGCGGCGTCCACCTTGCCGCCGGGAAACACGTAAGCGCCGCCCAGCACCGCCGAATCGGCGTGGCGGCGCATCAGCAGCACCTCCAGCCCCAAGCCGCCGTCGCGCAGCATGACCACGCTGGCGGCGTCGCGCGGCGGGGTGTCGATGATGTGGTCGTTGAGTTCCATGGCCACGGATTGTGACTCAGCCGCCGGCGCTGTGTCACGCCCATGCTTGTGCATGAAAACATCGTCCAGGGCGCCCGCCGCTGAAACACTTTGCAACACGGGGCGCGGGCACGAAACCCGCGCCTGTGTTACCGTCGCCTTCCCGCCTGAAAACAAGCAAGTGCATGACAGAGAACACGCTGAGGGACCGGCTGGCCGCGCTGACGCCCGATCGGCTGCGCGGCATCCGCCGCGGCATCGAAAAGGAGAGCCTGCGCGCGCGCCCCGACGGGCAGCTTGCCCTGACGCCGCACCCGGCGGCGCTGGGCTCGCCGCTGACGCATCCGCACATCACCACTGATTTCAGCGAATCGCAACTCGAACTGGTGACCGGCGCGCGCGCCAGCGTGGACGCCGTGCTGGCCGAGCTGACCGGGATTCATCAGTTCGTCTATCACGAACTGGCCGCGCTGGGCGACGAGATGCTGTGGGTGTCCAGTATGCCGTGCGGCCTGCCCCCCGACGAGACCATTCCGCTGGGCCGCTACGGCGGCAGCAACGTCGGGCGCGCCAAGAGCGTCTATCGCATGGGCCTGGGGCACCGCTACGGGCGGCGCATGCAGACCATTTCGGGCATTCACTACAACTGGTCGCTGCCAGGGCTGGGCAATGACCAGTACTTCGGGCTGATCCGCAACTTTCGCCGCAACGCCGCGGTGCTGTTGTACCTGTTCGGCGCATCGCCCGCGGTCTGCTCCACATTTGTGGCCGGACGCAATCATCAACTGCAGCCGCTTGGCCAGTACGCCATGTACCTGCCCCACGCCACCTCGCTGCGCATGGGGCGCCTGGGCTACCAGAGCGACGCCCAGGCCACGCTGGCCGTCAGCTACAACAGTCTGGACAGCTACGCCGCCTCGTTGCAAAAGGCGCTTACCAGGTCCTACCCGCCCTACGAGGCCATCGGCATCCAGAACCCCGGCGGCGACTACAACCAGCTTGCCACCACGCTGCTGCAAATCGAAAACGAGTTCTACGGCACCATTCGTCCCAAGCGCGTGATCCTGCCCGGCGAGCGTCCGCTGCACGCGCTGCGCGCGCGCGGCGTCGAATACGTCGAAGTGCGCCTGATGGACCTGAACCCGTTCGAGGCCATCGGCATCGACGCCGGCGCCGCGCGCTTTCTCGACCTGTTTCTGCTGCACTGCCTGCTCAGCGACAGCCCGCCCGACACGCCCGATGAGATCGTCGCGCTCGAGGCCAACCAGCACCTGACGGCCGCGCGAGGGCGCGAGCCTGGCTTGGCCTTGCGGCGCGGCGCTGGCGACGTGCCACTGGCCGATTGGGCGTCTGAACTGGCGTCTGAACTGGCTCCCATCGCCGCCGCCATGGACGCGGCACACGGCGGCAGCGGCTATGCCGATGCGCTGGCCGGCGCGCGCGCGGCGCTGAACGCGCCCGGCACGCTGCCTTCGGCGCGCGTGCTGCAAGCCGTGCGGCGCGAAGGCGACAGTTTCGTCGCCTTCGCGCGCCAGCGTTCGCAGGCTGCCCGCGCCGCGCTGCTGGCCTTGCCTTACGGGCCGGAGCTGAAGGCGCGTTTTGCCAGCCTGGCCAGCCAATCCGTGGCCGAGCAACGGCGCATCGAGGAGCAGGACAGCGTGCCGTTCGAGACCTACCGGCGCGAATACACCTCGCCCACCCGCCTGGGGCCTGACTCAGGGTGAGCGGTTTTGATGCCGCCTGTGCGCCATTTCTCCGCCGATGTCCCGCAGCCGGGCGGCGTCGAAGGCGGGCCGGGCGGCGGGGTAGGCCACGGTTTCTTCCTGCTGGATGTGGCGCTGGTAGCCGTCGATGAATTCGTCGATCAAGGCATCGTCTTGACCGCAGGGCGGCGGCGCGGCGGGATCGGTTTGCCAGCGCAGCAGCACTTGCCGCAGGCGCGACCATTGGGCGTGCATTCTCAGGTGGTCGGCTTGCAGTTCGGCGGCGGCGGCGCGCACGGCGGCGTCGGGGTGATGCTGCAAGGCGGGAAAGATGTGCAGTTCCTCGTCCTGGTGGTGCAGCGGGCCGGCGAGGTCGAAGTAGCGCAGTACGTCGGTGATGGCGCTGCGCGAGTCGGCGTCGTGTCCGTGCTGGGCGATGTGCTGGCGCACGCGGCGCAGCAGGTTCAGGCTGCGCTGTACGCGCTGGTGGCAGGCTTCGAGCATTTCAAAAGGCTGCTCGAAGCCGACCGATGGCGCGTTGAAGCCGGGCAGGGGGGCGCTGGTTTTCGACATGGGCCGATTGTCGGCGCGCCGGCGGCAATCTGTCCAAGTGTGAGCAGGCCCTAAACTTGCCGCGTGACCCCAAAGCCACGCAGCATGTCCGGCCCCGCCTGCGCCGCCGCGCTGGCGGCGGCTTTGCTGCTGACTGGCTGCGCAGTGTCGCGCGCCGGCCAGGCCAGTGAGCCTGCCGCGCCGCCGCCGCGCGGCCAGAGCGTGCCAGCAGAGCAGGCCGATACTGCGGACGCGCCGCCGGCCAGCCCGGCCTTCGACATTCGCGTTGAAGTGGCCGACGATGGCTTGCGCGCGTTGATCGAGCGTCACAACGCATTGCAGCGTTACCGCGCCGTGGCCGATCTGGACGGCAGCGAACTGGCGCGCTTGCTGGCGCTGGCCGAGCGCGACGTGCGCGGCCTGCTGGCCACCGAGGGCTATTTCAGTCCCGGCGTGACGCTGCGGCGCGAAGACGCGCTGGACGCGCGTCCCACGGTGGTGATCGCCATCGAGCCGGGCCAGGCGAGCACGGTGCGCGAGGCGCGCATCCAATTCGAGGGCGACATCGCCGCCACGGCGGATGGCGACGCCAGGGCGCAGCGTGAGCGCATTGCGCGCGACTGGCAATTGCCCGCGGGCCGCCGCTTCACGCAGGAGAGCTGGTCGCAGGCCAAGACCGGCGCGCTGCGCGAGCTGGTGCAGCGTCGCTATCCGCGCGGGCAGATCAGACACAGCGTGGCCGATGTCGATGCGCCGCGGGCGGCAGCCGTTCTGGACGTGCGGCTGGACTCGGGGCCGCCGTTCCGGCTGGGGCCGGCGGTGACGCGCGGCGCGCGGCGCTACCCGGACTGGCTGCCCGGGCGGCTGTCGTGGTTGCAGCCGGGCGACGTTTACGACCAGAACAAGCTGGTGCAGGCGCAGCAGCGCCTGGCCAGCAGCGGTTACTACGATTCGGCCTACATCAGCATCGACCCCGAGGGCGACCCCGCCGCCGCGCCCGTTACCTACGCCGTGACCGAGGCACCGCGCCACAAGCTGATGCTGGGCATGGGCTACAGCACCGACAGCGGAGCGCGCCTGTCGCTGGAGCACCGCGACAACACCGCGCTGGGCAGCAGTTGGCGGGCCAATACCAGGCTCAACCTCGACCGCAAAGCGCCGCTGTTGCAAACCGAGCTGACCTCGCTGCCCGACGCCGGGGGCTGGCGCCGGGCGGTGTTCGCGCGCCACATGCGGCAAGACGATGGCGCGCTGGTCACTGTTTCGCAGACCGTGAGGGCGGGCCTGATCAAAACCGCCGAGAGTTACGACCGCAACCTGTATGTGCAGTACGACCATGCCCTGGTGACGGGCGCGGCCAGCGTGAACGCGCCCGATGCGCTGGTGGGCGAGGGCGCGGCGGTCAGCGCCAATATCGCCTGGACAGGGCGCTACTTCGACGCCTTGCCCGTGCCCGCGCGTGGCTTCGGCTTGCAGGCCGAAGCGGGCGCGGGCATGACCTTGGGCAGCGACCGCAAGCCGTTCGCGCGTCTGAATGGCCGCGCGCTCGGCTTCGTGCCGGTGGGCGGCGGCAGCCGGCTGGCCTTGCGCGGCGAACTGGGCGCTGTCATTGCTGCCGGCAGCGCGCGATTGCCCGGCACCTACCTGTTTCGCACCGGCGGCGACACCACCGTGCGCGGCTACGCCTGGCGCAGCATCGGCATCCCGCTGGGCGGAGATTGGGTCGGCCCGGGCCGCTATCTGGCGGTGGGCAGTGTGGAGTGGCAGCGCCCCATCCTGCAAAACCGCTTTCCGGGGCTGCTGGAGCACACGCTGTTCATCGACGTGGGCAGCGTGGCCAACCGCGTCGGCGATTTGCGCGCGCATTGGGGCGTGGGCACCGGCGTGCGGGTGATTTCGCCCGTGGGGCCGATGGATCTGTCAGTGGCCTACGGGCTGAAGGTGCGGCAATGGCGGCTGCACCTGTCGGTGGGGATCGCGTTTTGATGAAGCAGCACAATCCGCCGCCGCGCCGCGGACGCTGGCCGCGCCTGTTGGCCTGGCTGTTGGCCGATCTGGCGCTGGCGTTGCTGCTGGCGCTGGCCGGGGCCTGGTTGTGGGCCGGCACTGAAGGTTCGCTGGCCACCGCGTTGCGCTGGGTCAGTGCCGTGCAGCCCATCGTCGCCGAGGGCGTCACCGGCAAGCTGCGCGGCGCTGGCAAAGCGCGCCGCCTGACGTGGGAGAGCGATGGCCTGCGCGTGGAGGTGCAAGACGCCGAACTGCGCTGGACGCCCGCCGCGCTGCGCATCGACCATTTCAGTGCCAGCCGCATCGAGATCGACCACCGCAGTTCGAGCAATGACGCGCCTTCTGCCGGTCCGCCGCAGTCGTTGGCGCTGCCGCTTGGTCTGCAAGTGAGGCAGTTCACCATCGGCGAACTGCGCTGGGCCGGCCCGCCGTCCCATGCCGCACACGACGTGACCGGTCATCTGGACTACGACGGCGCGCGTTACCTGCTGGCGCTGGATCGCGCGCGCGTCGAAGGCGGTCTGTACCGCGCGCGCGCCACGCTCACCGCGCACGCGCCGGTCAGCGTGGAACTGGCGCTGAACGGTGAAGTAGTGACCCCGCCGGCGCCGGGCGGCATTGATCTCGTGCCGCTCGCCGTGCAGGCCACGCTGCAAGGCCCGCTCGATGATTTGCGTGCGCAGATTGATTTGCGCGCTGACCCGGCAGGGGCTGCCGCTGCCACTGCCGATCCGCCCGAAGCCCATGCCAGCGCCCGCATCACCGCCTGGGCCGCGCAACCGCTGCCCGAGGCGCACGCCCGCGTGCGTGCGCTCGACGCCGGTGCGTTGTGGCCCGATGCGCCGCGCACGGCGCTGACCGGCCAGATCGACCTGACGCCATTGCCGCCAAGCGGCCCGGCGAGCTGGGCGGTGCGGGCCGACCTTGCCAACGCCGCATCCGGCCCCTGGAACCAGCGCCGCCTGCCGCTCGGCAGCCTGCGGGCTGACTTGACTTGGGGCGATGGCGCGGCCACCGTGCGCGCCCTCAGCGCCCGCGTGGGCAGCGGCGCGCTCGAAGCCAGCGGCCATTGGGCCGCCGGCCAAGGCAACTGGCAAATCGACGCGCGCATCGAAGGCGTCAACCCGTTCGAGCTGCACACGCAACTGGCATCCGGGCCGGTCGATGGCAGGGTCAAGCTGTCGGGCGTGGGCACTGACATCGGGTTTGACGCCGCGCTGCAAGCGCGCGCGCGGCCCGCCCAAGCGTCCGCGCATGAACTGCCCCTGCGCGAACTGCTGGCCGTTGGCCGCTGGGATCAGGGCCTGCTGACGCTGGATCGCCTGCGCCTGCTGGCCGGCGAGGCCGAACTGACCGGCCAGGCCAGTCTGCGCGTCAGCGGCGGCGCGGATTCGTCAAGGGCCGCGCCCGGCGGCAGCGCCGAGCTGTCATTGACCGCGCCCGGCGCCACGCTGGCGCTTAAAGGCCAGTTGCAGCCCGGCAGCGGCGGCGGCGTCTTGCACGCCCGCATCAGCGACGCCGCGCGCCTGCTGGCCTGGGCGCAAAAACTGCCGGGCGCCAGCGGCGCGTTGGCCGGCGCGCAAGCCGATGGCCACGCCAGGCTGGACGTGGATTGGCGCGGCGGCTGGCGCGACCCCGCGCTGCAAGCCCGCTTGACCGTGCCGCGGCTGGACTGGCGCGCGCCCGGCGGCGCGGCGCCAATCCAGGCGCGCAATTCGGAGCTTGCCGTGGCGGGCAAGCTGGCCCAGGCGCGGATCGACTTCGGCGGGCAGGTGACGCAAGGCCAGCGCCAGATCGATTTGCGCTTGGCCGCCAGCGGCGGCTGCGCCACGCCCGGCGCGCCGCTGGCCCGATCGAGCTGGCGTCTTGAGCTGGGCTCGTTGCAGGCCAGCGTGCGCGATGCGGCGCAGGGCGAAGGCGCGTGGCAACTGGCGACGCGCGGCGCGGTGCCTCTGGCCTGGTCGCTCCAGGGCGGCGGACGCTTCGAGGCGGGCGCGGGCGAGATCACGCTCGCATCGCCGGAGCAGGCGTCGCAAGCCATCGTCGCCTGGGGCCCGGCGCGCTGGCGCGCGGGCGATCTGGCCACCACTGGCCGCATCACCGGGCTGCCGCTGCAATGGGTCGAGCGCGCGACCGGCGCGCGGCTGGCCGATGCGGGCCTGAACGGCGACGTGATGCTGAACGGCGATTGGGACATCACCGTGGGGCGCGAGTTGCGCGTCAACGCCAGTCTGGCGCGCGCCAGCGGCGATCTGACGGTGCTGGCCGCCGACCCGCAGACCGGTGTGCAGACCCGCGTGGCCGCCGGTTTGCGCGAGGCGCGCCTGACGCTGGCCAGCGCCGCAGCGGCGCTGAACCTGCAACTGAAGTGGGACAGCGAACGCGCCGGCGCCGTGGATGCCGCTCTGCGCACCGAACTGAGCGCCACGCCAAGCGGCGCGGGCGGCACACGCTGGGCCTGGACCGAAAACGCGCCGTTGCAGGGCTGGCTGCGCGCCCGGCTGCCGCGGCTGTCGGCCTGGTCGGCGCTGGCGCCGCCCGGCTGGCGCTTGCGCGGCGCGTTGCAGGCCGACATGCGCATCAGCGGCACGCGCGCCGCGCCGCTGGCCCAGGGCAGGCTGGCCGCCGATGGCCTGGCGCTGCGTTCGGTGGTGGACGGTTTGCAGTTCGGCGGCGGACGGCTGCGCGCGCGGCTGGATGGCGTGCGCTTGCTGATCAACGAGTTCGTGCTGCACGGCGCTGGCGGCCAGGACGGCGGCGGCACACTGAGCGCCAGCGGCGATGCCGGCTGGATCGAAGGCCGCGCGCAGGCGCGCCTGGCCGTCACGCTGGACAAGCTGCGCGCCAGCATCCGCGCCGACCGGCAACTCACCGTGTCGGGCAATGCGCAGGCCGCGCTCGATGGCCGCCAGATCAAGGCCGATGGCCGCCTGCGCGTGGACCGCGCCCTCATCGCGCTGCCCGACGAAAGCGCGCCCAGTCTGGAGGGCGACGTCATCGTGCGCGGCCAGCCCGCCCTCGATGCCGTGGCGCAACCCGCTGCACAGAGCAGCCCGCTCGGCGTGGCCGCCAACGTGCAAATCGACCTGGGCGACGATTTCCGCCTGCAAGGCATGGGCATCGACACGCGGCTGGCCGGCGCGCTGACGCTGGCCGCCGATGGCCCCATCACCGCCATGCCTCGGCTGACCGGCGCTGTGCGCACGGTCGATGGCAGCGTGCGCGCCTATGGCCAGCGCCTCGTCATCAGCCGCGGCAGCATCGTCTTTACCGGCGAGGCCGGCAACCCGGCGCTGGACATCATCGCCGTGCGCCCCAACTACGCCAGCGAGCAGCGCGTCGGCGCCCAAGTCATGGGCACGGCCCTGCTGCCGCGCGTGCGGCTGTACTCGCAACCCGAACTGCCCGACAACGAAACCCTGGCTTGGCTGCTGCTGGGCCGCCCCGCGCCCAGCTCCGGCGCCGAGGCCGCCATGCTGCAATCGGCCGCGTTGGCGCTGCTGGGCGGACGCGAGGGCAAGGGCCTGGCCGCCCGCTTCGGGCTGGACGAGTTGAACTTTTCCGGCGCCAGCGACGGCACCCTTGCCGACGCCAGCGTTACTTTGGGCAAGCGCCTGTCCGACCGGCTGTATGCCGCCTACGAGCACAGCCTGTCCGGCGCCGGCGGCACTCTGCTGATCTTCTACGAACTGTCGCGCCGCTGGATGTTGCGCAGCCAAACCAACGAAAACGCGGCTGTGGACCTGGTGTACCGGCTGTCGTTTGATTAGGGCCTGTGCGCCCCATGTCGTGCACACCGCGCCCCATCCCTCACGGTCGTTCTGCGTGAAGGCGGTCTTGTAAAGAGATATCATATAAAGTATCGTATAAGATATCATGCGTGTGGTTTTGGATACCAACATTCTGGTTGCAGGGTTACATAGCCGGCAGGGGGCGTCTCATGCGCTGTTGGGTCAAGTGCTGGCGCGACGCTTGCAGATCGTGGCCGCGCCGGCCCTGTGGCTCGAATACGAAGATGTATTGAAACGCCCGGACATCCAACACATGCACCGCTTGTCGAATCAGGAAATCGATTTCTTTCTGGACGCCTTGTCCATTCTGGTGGAGCCAGTCAGCATGAATTACCTGTGGCGGCCACAACTGCGCGATCCCAAGGATGAGATATTTCTGGAAACCGCGCTGAATGCGGGCGTCGATGCACTGGTCACGTTCAACCAGCGTGACTTTCAACCTGCCGCCGACAACTTTCGTCTGCCTTTGCTGTTTCCCGCCGCATGCCTTGCCCGACTGGAGAAAACGCCATGAGCCAACTCGCCTTGCGTCTGCCCGATTCTTTGCATCAACGCGCTCGTGCGTTGGCCGAGCAGGACAACACTTCGTTGAACCAGTTCATCGCGCTGGCCGTTGCGGAAAAAGTCTCCGCGCTTGAAACCTCGACGGCTTTCTTTCAGGCGCGTGCCGCACGCGGCAATCTGGACAAGCTGCGCACCATGCTTGACCAAGTCCCTGACGACGTTGCGCCGTTGCCGGGGGACGAACGCTGAGAGCCTGTTTACGATCTCAGCAGGCCTGTTGAGATCATAAACAGGCTCTGAGATGAAACAAAGCGCGGCAGGCAGCATCCTGCCGTCCGCAGCGATCACTTGAAACGCCAGCGGGCAGCGCGTCGGCGTCCGAGTCATGGGTACGGGCCCTGTTGCCGCGCGTGCGGCTGGACGCAGTGGCGATGCGTCTCCCGTTTTTTGCTGCTCATGGGGATGGGCCTTTCTACAATCGCCGCATGTCTTCACAAACCAATGCGCCGGTCAGCGCTGATTTGCCGCTGCTGGCGGGCCTGAATCCGGAGCAGGCGGCGGCGGTTACCTTGCCGCCGGAGCACGCGCTGATTCTGGCGGGCGCGGGTTCGGGCAAGACGCGCGTGCTCACGACCCGCATCGCCTGGCTGCTGCAAACCGGCCAGGTTTCGCCCGGCGGCGTGCTGGCGGTGACGTTCACCAACAAGGCGGCCAAGGAGATGCTCGCGCGCCTGAGCGCCATGCTGCCCTTGAGTGTGCGCGGCATGTGGATCGGCACCTTTCATGGCTTGTGCAACCGCTTTTTGCGCGCGCACCACAAGCTGGCGAATCTGCCGCAGGCGTTTCAGATTCTGGACGCGCAGGACCAGCTCTCGGCCATCAAGCGGCTGGTCAAGCAGTTCGGCATCGACGAGGAGCGTTTCCCGCCCAGGCAGTTGCAATGGTTCATCGCCGGCTGCAAGGAGGACGGCCTGCGTCCCGCCGCCGTGACGGCCAGCGACGCCGAAACGCGCCGCAAGGTCGAGATTTACCAGTTGTACGAAGAGCAGTGCCAGCGCGAGGGCGTGGCCGACTTCGGCGAGTTGATGCTGCGCAGCTTTGAACTGCTGCGCGACAACGAGCAGGTGCGCCTGCATTACCGGCGGCGCTTCCGGCACATTCTGATCGACGAATTTCAGGACACCAACCGCCTGCAATACGCCTGGATCAAGATCATCGCCGGCCTGCCGGCTGAAAGCGGCGGCGGCGCGATCATGGCGGTGGGCGACGACGACCAGAGCATCTACGCCTTTCGCGGCGCGCGCGTGGGTAACATGGCCGACTTCGTGCGCGAGTACCGCGTGCAGCGCCAGATCAAGCTGGAGCAAAACTACCGCAGCCACGGCAACATCCTCGACGCGGCCAACGCCCTCATCAGTCACAACCAGAGCCGCCTGGGCAAGAACCTGCGCACCACGCAGGATGCGGGCGAGCCGGTGCGCGTTCATGAAGCGCCGGGTGATTTCGCCGAAGCAGAATGGGTGGTCGATGAACTGCGCCAGCTCGTCAAGGGCGATGGCCTGGCGCGCAGCCAGATCGCCGTGCTGTACCGCAGCAACGCGCAGAGCCGGGTGATCGAAACACAACTGTTCAACGCCGGCGTGCCGTACCGCGTGTATGGCGGCCTGCGCTTTTTCGAGCGCGCCGAAATCAAGCACGCGCTGGCCTATCTGCGCCTGCTGGAGAACCCGCGCGACGACACCAGCTTTCTGCGCGTGGTCAACTTTCCGCCGCGCGGCATTGGCGCGCGCGCCATCGAGCAATTGCAGGACGCGGCGCGCGCCGCCGGCCTGCCGCTGTACGCCGCCGTGGCCCAGGTGCGCGGCAAGGCCGGCGCCAACCTGGCGGCCTTCGCGGCCAAAATCGATGTGCTGCGCGAGCAGACCGCGGGCCGCACGCTGCGCGAAATCATCGAACTGGTGCTCGATGACAGCGGCCTGCTGGAGCACTACCGCGCCGACAAGGATGGCGCCGACCGCATCGAGAACCTGGAGGAGTTGACCAGCGCCGCCGAAAGCTTCGTTACCCAGGAAGGCTTTGGCCGCGACGCCGTCGCGCTGCCGGCGGACGAAACGGCGGCGCTCACCCAAAGTCCCGCCAGCCAGGGGCTGGATCCCGGCGCGCCAATGCTCGATCAGCCGCTGCCGCAGCCGCCGCAGCCGGTCGATGCCGCCACCGGCGAAACCCTCAGCCCGCTGGCCGCTTTCCTCACCCACGCCGCGCTGGAGGCGGGCGACAACCAGGCCCAGGCCGGCCAGGACGCCGTGCAACTGATGACCGTGCACGCCGCCAAGGGGCTGGAGTTCGACGCCGTGTTCATCACCGGCCTGGAAGAAGGGCTGTTCCCGCACGAAAACGCCATGACCGACCGTGCCGGGCTGGAGGAAGAGCGCCGCCTGATGTACGTCGCCATCACGCGGGCGCGCAAGCGCCTGTACCTGACCCACGCGCAAACCCGCCTGCTGCACGGCCAGACGCGCTACAACGTGCGCAGCCGCTTCGTCGAAGAACTGCCGGACGAATGCCTGAAATGGATCACGCCCCGGCAAGGCGGCTCCGGCAGCCTGGCCGCCGGCATGGGCGCTGGCGGCCTCAAGCCCGCCTGGGGCCGCAGCGCGATCTACCCCGAAATGCTGGCGGCAGCAAGCGCCCCGCCCGCGCCCGCGCTAGCGCCCAAACAAGCGCCCGCCCACGGCATCGCGGCGGGCGCCAAGGTGTTCCACAACAAATTCGGCGAAGGCCGCGTGCTGGCCGTCGAAGGCGCCAGCGCCGACGCGCGCGCCCAGGTCGACTTTCCGCGCCACGGCATCAAGTGGCTGGCGCTGGCGGTGGCCAAGTTGACGGTGGTGGATTGAAGCCGGTTGCCGCCTGTGTTTCGTGCGCAGACGGAGCCAGCACGGTGTGCTGCGCAGCAAGACGCCCGGGCTGGTACGCCAAGAGCAGCTTTCCCCCACTTGGCGATTGACGCTGGGAACCGAACATCGCGCCTGGCCGCATCGGCCAAAATAGCGGGCTTGCCAGCACTCGTTCGCTGCCGCCCGCTCGACCTCCATGCAACACGACAAAATCCTCATCCTCGACTTCGGCTCCCAAGTCACCCAGCTCATCGCGCGCCGCGTGCGCGAGGCGCATGTGTACTGCGAGGTGCACCCCTGCGACGTGGGCAGCGACTGGGTGCGCCAATACGTTGCCGATGGCGCGCTCAAAGGCGTCATCCTCTCCGGCAGCCATGCCAGCGTGTACGAGGCGGACGACCGCGCACCCGACGCGGTGTTCAGCCTGGGCGTGCCGGTGCTGGGCATCTGCTATGGTATGCAGACCATGGCGCAGCAACTGGGCGGCCAGGTGGAAGGCGGCCACCGGCGCGAGTTCGGCTACGCCGAGGTGCGCGCGCGCGGCCACACCGCGCTGCTGAACAACCTCCAGGACTTTCACACCCCCGAAGGCCACGGCATGTTGAAAGTGTGGATGAGCCACGGCGACAAAGTGACCGCGCTGCCGCCGGGCTTCAAGCTGATGGCCAGCACTGAAAGCTGCCCCATCGCCGGCATGGCCGACGAAGCGCGGCGCTTTTACGGCGTGCAGTTTCACCCCGAGGTCACGCACACGGTGCAAGGCAAGGCGATGCTGGATCGCTTCGTGCTCCAGATCTGCGGCGCGCGGCCCGATTGGGTCATGCAGGGCCACATCGCCGAGGCGGTGGAGCGAATCCGCCAGCAAGTGGGCAGCGAAGAAGTGATCCTGGGCCTGTCCGGCGGCGTCGATTCCAGCGTCGCGGCGGCGCTGATCCACCGCGCCATCGGCGAGCAACTGACCTGCGTGTTCGTCGATCACGGCCTGCTGCGCCTGCACGAAGGCGACATGGTGATGGACATGTTCGCCGGCAAACCGCACGCCAAGGTGCTGCGGGTGGACGCCAGCGCACTGTTCCTGGGCGAGCTGGCCGGCGTCAGCGACCCCGAAGCCAAGCGCAAGATCATCGGCCGCCTGTTCATCGACGTGTTCAAGCAGCAAGCGCAAAAACTCACGTCCTCGGGCGCTTCAAAAAAAGGAGCGAAGTGGCTGGCACAGGGCACCATTTACCCGGATGTCATCGAATCGGGCGGCGCCAAGAGCAAGAAAGCCGTCACCATCAAGAGCCACCACAACGTCGGCGGCCTGCCCGAGCAACTGGGCCTCAAGCTGCTGGAGCCGCTGCGCGATTTGTTCAAGGACGAAGTGCGCGAACTCGGCGTCGCCCTCGGCCTGCCGCACGACATGGTTTACCGCCACCCCTTCCCCGGCCCCGGTCTGGGCGTGCGCATTCTGGGCGAAGTCAAAAAGGAATACGCCGACCTGCTGCGCCAGGCCGACGCCATCTTCATCGAAGAATTGCGCTCCACCATCGAACCGCACAGCGGCAAAAGCTGGTACGACCTGACCAGTCAGGCCTTTGCCGTCTTTCTGCCCGTCAAGAGCGTGGGCGTAATGGGCGATGGCCGTACCTACGAATACGTGGTGGCCTTGCGCGCCGTGCAGACCAGCGACTTCATGACCGCCGACTGGGCCGAACTGCCCCACGCCCTGCTCGGGCGCGTATCCAGCCGCATCATCAACGAAGTGCGCGGCATCAACCGCGTAACCTACGACATCAGCAGCAAGCCGCCAGCGACCATCGAGTGGGAGTGAATTAGACTAGTCTCACGCTGCTTCAAACGGCATCAAAAATCACAAAAATCTTATACGGGACGCGCAGTTAGGTGTTTCAGGCTACTTCAGACTACTTCACCGAAGCGCGCGCCTTTGTCGGTATGGCGTGACGGTACACTTTGAAGCGGTTGAAAACGCCGCTTCCGTACCGTCAGATGGTTCTGACGGTATCAGGCGGCAACTCAAAGTGAGGCTAAGTTGTTGACTGATAAAGAGGTGGGCGCGCTGTCGCCAAGAGAGAAGCTGTTCAAGGTTGTTGACCACGATGGCCTGTACGTCGCGGTCTTGCCGACCGGAACCAAGGCGTTCCGGTTCGACTACCGGATCAATGGCCGCCGCGAGACGATGGTGATCGGGCGCTACGATCCGTCGATCAAGGCCACCCGTGATCCCGAAGCGCTTGAATTCGGGATGCGGGTATGTGGCCGTCACGCGCGCACGGAATCTGTTTTGGCTTGGCGTCCCCCACAATGCGCTGCAACAACTGCGGCCCGCACTTTTGAGCCGGGGATTCCAGGAAGTCGAAGCGCCGGACAAGACCGCACCGACTCCTATGCCACAGCAAGTTGCTCCGATAGTTTCCGAACCAATTCCCGCATCTCCGCCGACGGCTGCCCATAGCTCACCAGCCGCACGTCCAGATCAAAGCCCTGCACCTTCATCATCGCCCGCCTGATGGCCGCGTAAATCCACTCTGAGGCATTGCCGAATGCGCCGCCGCCCAACATGGTCAGGAGCACGGTGTTCGACGCGCCGCGCCGGGCATTGAGCACAGCTTCCAACATCGTGGCCTCATAGGCACCATCCAACACCAGTTGTGCGAAGGCTGCCCAATACTTCGGCGGCACGCTCCCATAGGCTACTGGCAACGCCGAGCAGAAAGCCTGGCTCACGATCGGCCCTGGTTCGCTGGGTGCGTCCGTTACCTCAACGTCACGGTGAATACCGATCCGCAGTTTTCCGGCCAGCACGTCGGCCTGATCGGGGCCGATGGCGCGTAGGTGATCCGCGATCAAGTCCAGCCCCTGGCGCGTGCAGAGTGCATAGCCGTTGCGCCAGTCCCAAAGGTCGGCCACGGCGCAATTGAGCCGGGCGCTCAACTCCGCGCCAAGGTCGGCCAGGCCATCCAGTTGGCGGGCCGCCGTCTGGCCGATCTGGTCGCCCACGGGCACAAAATAATTGCGGTAGATCGTCGCCGCCCCCGCTGCCACCGCACACGCCGGGCCTTGGGTGTGATCGTGTTCGTAGCGGGTTACGCCGTTTTCGGGCGTCACGCTGGGGCCGACCATTTCAAGCGCGTTGAACTGACTGGCAACCTGGAACAGCGCGCCCGCATATTCCGGCGCTTGGTGCATCTTGCGCACGTCGCCCTGCACGATGCTGATGCGGGTCTTGCCCTCGGCACCAGTGCCGTCCGCTACCCGTGCGCGCAAGTCAGCCAGTGAGGCCATCTCGAACGTACCGACGCCATAGCTGCGCCCGTTCACCTTGGAGCGCAGAGCGTTGCCGTCCACCTCCAACTGTGCGCGGGTGGCTGCGTAGGTGCTTTCGGTAAAGCCTGTGATGCGTTCAAACCAGTCCATTGCCCTGCTTGTCTTTGTGATGCGGACGCCAGTGTGCCTCGATGCGGCGCGGAAGTCGACCGCTTGCTGCACCCGATCTGCACCCAAGCGCTCAGGCCAAAAAAACGATGCTCGAAAGCCAGTGAGGACAATGTGCCCTCTCACAACCTCGGGCACTACACAGCCTTGGCAGGTGGCGTGCTATCCGCGTCAGCAGGTGGTTTAGCAGAACGCGCAAATAGAAGATGAGTGACGCCGGCGGCTAAGAGAAGCTGAACGGTGATGTCGTGCTCGTTAATGACGCCTAGACCAAGGAAAAACATAAGGCTACTGATAATATTGATTACAAGCAATATGAGGCCAACCAGGTAAATGGCAATGGCAAAAATTCTTGGAAAATTCATTTGATGGTTCCTCAGAGTGACAAAAGTATTCGCAACTTGTTGATTTTCATGCTGTGGCTGTGTGCAGACAAGGGTTTTAAACGCCATCCTTAGAGTGTTATTCGTAACGGCTTGGTACAGCCTGTGACTGTGGTAATGAAGCCTCGCACGTACTCATGGATGGATAGTAGGTGCGCACCCTTTCTTGGCGGCTGTTGATAGGCTCCGACACTTCAACGGCCCCTCCCGGCAAGTCACGAGACTTCGCTATTACGCCGTAGCTTTGTATTTCCCGGATGCGATCTGCTGGCGACTCCGATTCAATGCACACAGAATGATTGAGGTCGTGCGCGAACCATCGGCCTTTGGGAGGCACCCCAACTAAGTACGACGCGCAGCGAGCACCAAGCCTAGCGCCAAAATCATCCTTCTTGAACTCGCCCCGCATTTTATAACAGAGGGCATGAATCTGTTCATCTGTTAGTTCGTAACCGGCTGCCTTGTTGCCGCCAACGAAAAACAGGGTTGCTTCGCAATTTTCCAACTGTATGCTTTGGCATATCTTGCGGGTACTTTCGATCTCGCTTGGTGTTGCTTCTCTCATTTCTTGCTGCGCAGACGCCGCAGCTTGTTGCTGTGCTGGCGCAATGGTCGCAACGCGCGATGGTGCCATCAGCATCGGAACAACAACCACCGCAGCACCGCCGCCCGCGATGGCAAGGGCAACGGCTGTCGATATGAAAAACTCTGATTTGAAGAACGATTTCGCCATGACGGTGGTAGGTCAAAGATGCGCAGCGTTTAATGGCGGCTGCAAAAACCAAAGTACGGTGGAGTGGCTTTCATACCGGCACGCACAGACGTCCACGCGAGTCTTGGCGTGGTGCGCGTCCACAGAAGGCCATTGCATGTCGCCAGGATGGTCAGCGCCGCCAGCGCACAGCGGCACGACGTGATCGACCTGATACCCGGGACAAGCGCCGGAACGCTTGCCAGTTGAGGGGCAACGGTGTCCACGGCGGAACGCGCGCACTTCGCTGAGGCTCCTCGGAAGACGAGTCTCAGCGACGGCTGCGAACAGCGCTAACAACACCAACAGCAACACACGGAACTTCATATGACGCCTATAGGCACCGTGCCCATAGGCCGTGGACTATAGGCTACATCAAAAACATGCTCACGGCCTATGGCTGGAGCAGAAATTCCGAACATCGGACAAGTCTTTGGGGCCGTTTTACAACGGCATAGGTCGGCTCGAAGCATCTCCCAAGAGGAACTCGCCTTCCAAGCAGACGTTGACCGAACGTTCATCTCACGTCTTGAACGCGGCATCAGGCAGCCGACCATCACCACGTTGATAGGCATCGGTCAGGCGCTGGGTGTCTCCGCTGCGGACTTGGTGCGGGAGACGGAGAAAGAGTACCTACGGCGAAGGAAGTAGCGCATTGGGTGGCGCTCCAAGACGGCATGGAACGCAATCACTACAGTGCCGCTGCCTCCCAACGTGTGAGCATCCCGCATAGCGCCCATTGCTGCCGCGCTGCGGATTGCTGAAGCGTTGGAGATGCCAGCATCCTGAACTGCTGGGATGTGCGCGGCTATAGACGCACGGGCAAGAACGGCTCATCGCCCTTCATCCTGCTTCTTGGTGCAGAACAGGGGTCGTGACGCGATCATGCGGGCATGGAAACCGCAACATTCACTGACCTTCAATCTGCCGTGCAGGCCGCCAGCGATCGCCTCGTCGATGCGCTAACCGAAGGCACGGACACGACCGAAGCGCGCGATGCGCTGAATCAAGCGCGTGCAGCGCTTGAAAGGTACAAGGAAGCCCACGAAGCTGCCGAGCGTGAACGCCTTGCTGCCGCCGATGAACGTGAAGCCGCCGAGACTGCCAAGGTCGAAGCCAACGCGGTGGATCAGGCTCAGAAGGCGGTCGCCAATACGGTGGAGCGCGTACAGCTTCTCGATGATGTTGCTCCGCCTGCTCCACGAGAACATCGCGTCGTGGTCGAAGCTGCGGCTGAAGTCGCACGCATCAAGTTGAAAGTTGAGCGCGGTGAGCCGGAACGCCAGCAACTCCGGGACGAGATTGCCGCGCTCACCGCCCGCGCCAATGTGAAGCGGGATGCAGCCGACGCGATCCGCTCGCGCCGACGGGCAGGGCATGAGGATGCCGGTGATGCTGCCGCGTTGCACCTATTTGAGTCAGACGCTACCGATATTGAAGGCATGGTGAAGGATGCGGAGCAACGCCTGCAAGCCCTGGTACAGCCCATGACTGCCTTGCGGCAACGGCTGGACGCTGCTGAACAAAAGCTAAGGGTCGCGCAGGTAGAGGGCGCGCTGCATAGCCAAGCTGACCGTGTGCGTGCGATTGAAGCCGCGCTGGTCGCCGGTATGCACGAACTTGGTAGCAGCGTGCGTCGGGCTGGTTTCATGGGCTTGGCGAGCTTCTTCACCCCGTCGCAGAAGCTGCGCGATGTGGCGAACGGGATTTGGGTATGAACACCGCCAACCGCACCCCAAGAGGCCGCTTTGCACCTGGCACCAGTGGCAACCCGAAGGGCCGCCCAACTGATGACCAGCGTGCGCGCCTGACCGTTGAGCAGACGCTGATGAACTTGGGCGCTACGGCGGATGAAATTGAAATGGTCAAACGGGCCGCCAGCAATAAGCTGACGGCTGCTGCGGCGCTGGCCGTGATGGTGGCTGCTGTGACGTTGCGCCGTGAGGACGGCGATGCGGCGGCTTGAATGGATAGACCTGCCACCCATGACCCAGGTGGCTTTGCCAGCGCTGCAAGGCGCTGGCCTTTTCTTTGGAGGACCATGATGGCAACCAAGACTTTTGATGATCTGTTGAAGGCGTTGAACGAAGATGCGGCACCACGCCAGCGGCTGCTGGTGAAGGCGGACGTCACACAGAAGCCGGCCGTGCCAAAGCAGGCGCTGGGCCTGCTGCTAAAAGCTGCCGTCAACGACGCCGTTGCGTCTGGTCGCTTGTCTGGCACCAGTGCCCTGGCTGGCTTGCGAGCGCTTGGCTTGGAGCCGTGACCATGACACGCCGAACATTTGGGCAAGCCTTCGATGAGGCCGTGCGGCTCGACAAGGAATGGGGTACGCAGCACCGAACCGATGGCGTTTTGTGCAGGATGCTTGACCATATTGCCCACGGCCAGAAGCCAGCGAAGCCGACACGGCTGGTGATCGCCAAGGCAGCGGTGCAGGGCCGTCGGAAAACGACGCTCGTGCCCTCTCTGCTGCGCCCGGCTGCGGCACCCAAGGCCCGGCCACAGCCCAAGGTTGGGCTGCGGGGATGGAGTTCTGGGGATGTTGCGGCAGCGCTGGACGATGGTGTAAAGCGAGGGCGCATCACTGGCACAACGGCGATGGCGGCGCTGAAGACGATCGGGCACAATCATCGTTGAGGTGCCCGCAATCTCTCAGTGCGCTTTTGATGGCGTTTGGCTGGGCCTGTCGGTATCGTTGGCGGTTCGACGGTAGCGCTACCCTCTGGAAACCCGCGTGGATAAAGACTTTCAGTCCCCGTTGACCATTGAGTGGGAGTGACACTAGTGTAGTGCGCCACTCTGTTGTGTACTTATCAAGCATTTGCAGCCTGAGCGGTCTTGGCCCGCATGACCTTGGCGAGGATG
>JGI24705J35276_12238341_pt1 | contig 19561 bp, 15 predicted proteins | sample TergutNt197P4_FD_35276 | JGI IMG/M metagenome (IMG submission 35276) | reverse complement strand
TACTGGCGTCGCATTGCCCACATCATCTCCGACCAGATCTATCAGCGCCTGACGGGCGAAAAGGGCTATTTCGACAGCCGCGTCGTGTTTGTCGATGAGACCGGGCCATCGCAGCGCCGCGTCAAGAGGCTGGCAATCATGGACCAGGATGGTGCCAATGTGCGCTATCTCACCCGGGGCACGGACCTCGTGCTGACGCCGCGGTTTTCGCCGAACTCCCAGGAAATCACCTATATGGAGTTTGGCCAGGGCGATCCGCGCGTCTATCTCTTCAACATCGAGACCGGTCAGCGCGAGATTGTCGGCAACTTCCCTGGCATGAGTTTTGCTCCGCGCTTCTCACCGGATGGCCAGCGCATCATCATGAGCCTGCAGCAGGGCGGCAATGCCAACCTGTTCGTGATGGATTTGCGCTCGCGCACAACCACACGGCTGACCGACACGCCGGCGATCGACACCTCGCCGTCCTATTCACCCGACGGTACCCAAATCTGTTTCGAATCTGATCGCGGCGGCAAGCCGCAGATCTATGTGATGCCTGCGAGCGGTGGAGCCGCACAACGTATCTCCTTCTCCAAGGATGACATCAACGGCACCTATTCGACGCCGGTATGGTCGCCGCGCGGCGACTACATCGCTTTCACCAAGCAGGGCGGCGGACAATTCGCCATCGGTATCATGAAGCCCGACGGCTCCGGTGAGCGAATCCTTACCTCCGGCTGGCACAATGAAGGGCCGACCTTTGCGCCGAACGGCAGAGTCCTGATGTTCTTCCGTGATCCCGGCGGTAACAGCGGACCGTCGCTCTATTCGGTCGATATCTCCGGGCGCAACGAGCTGCGGGTGCCGACACCGGGCTTCGCCTCCGATCCCGCCTGGTCGCCGCTGTTGGGATAGCGCCGATCTCCGGCGAGACTCGGTCTGAACGCGCGCTTGTTCGGAAAAGCTAGCGCGCTCTGCGAACGGAGCACCGGCAATGCTTGCTCGGTTGCTCAATTTTTTCAGCAGATTTTCGTCGACCCGTCGCAAGAAACTCGTCTTTAACGACGTTTCCTCAGAAAAGCTTCATGGCCCGCTGGTAAGGCAGGCCTCAGAGAAACCGCGTGCCAAACGGATGCAACGGGTCGACCAGAAGCAACAGAACGAAAGGGACGAGTTGGAGCCTGCAATTCGTGCAGCGCTCATTAGCTCTATGTTGGAGAATTTCTGGGCCAACCTCATGGGCGCAGCTTGCGCTGCCGTGGCCGCGGTGATGACCGCGCTGAGGACCGGGGATAAGCTGCTCTGGCCGATGGCCGCCTTGGTTGTCACGATGGGCATGGTACGCACTTTGCGGGCGTACAAATACGAACACCGCACGTTGACGTTCGAGGAGGCCCAGCATTTGGCGCCGCGTTACGCCGCAGAGGCGATGGCGTATGCCGCAGTGTTCGGGCTATGGTGCTTCACCACCATCTTTCGTAACAATGATCCAGTTGCCGATTTGCTCTGCGTTGCCGTGACCGTTGGATATGCCGCTGGTGCGGCGGCCCGCAATTATGGCAACCCCAAGCTCGTCCAGGGCCACATTCTGCTGTCATGCGCTCCGATGGCGCTCGCCCTCTTCCTCAACGGAGACTTCTATTATGTCGGGCTTGCGACATTGCTCGGTCTGTTCTTCGTGGGCATGAGGCACATCAACCTCAGCCTGCACGCGATCTTTGTCAAAGCCCTGACCTCGAGCTTCCGCGAGGCGGCACTTGCGAACCAGTTCGACGCCGCGTTGAACAACATGCCGCATGGTCTGTGCATGTTCCGCGCGGATCACGAGCTCGCGGTCATCAATCGTCGGTTCATGGAAATAGTGAGCATCTCCGACGATGTTGTGCAGAGCAACGCCAGCACCGCTGCCGAAGTTGTCGCGGCTTGCGTGGCCGCCGGATCGGTTTCTGCAGAAAGCAGCGAGATGATCCTTGCCGGGATCGAAAATACGCGGACGCGTGAGGTCGTCACCCTCGACCCCGATCTGGCAAGAGGGCGCTCGCTGTCGTGGACGTTCCAGCCGATGGCCGATGGCGGTACGGTGATGCTGCTGGAGGATATCACGGAGCGCAAGAACGCCGAGGCACGGATCAGCCATCTGGCGCGCTACGACGAATTGACGGCGCTGCCCAACCGCGTTCATTTCCGCGACGAAATCGAGCAGCTGTTGCTAGCCATTTCCCACAATTCCGAGTGCATGTCGGCATTGCTGCTCATCGATCTCGACCAGTTCAAGCAGGTCAACGATACGTTAGGCCATCCCTGTGGCGATCAGTTGCTGTGTGCGGTCGCCAACCGGCTGCGCGAAATGCTTCGCCCGGAGGATTTCGTGGCGCGCTTCGGCGGCGACGAATTCGTGGTGTTCCAGCAGAATGTCCGTTCACCCGAAGAGGTCGCCTCGCTGGCGCGGCGGATTGTCGAGCGGTTGAGCGAGCGCTATCGCATCGACAATCACTTGGTCGAGATCGGGGCCAGCGTCGGCATCGCGCTGACCGTGCCGGAGGCCACGAGCGCCGATACGCTTCTGAAGAACGCCGACATGGCGCTCTATCGCGCCAAGGCGGATGGTCGTGGCACCTTCAGTTTCTTCCGTGAGGAGTTGGCGCAGATCGTCGAGGCGCGTCGTATCCTCGAACTCGATCTGCGCAAGGCCCTCGCCAACGAGGAGTTTGAGCTGTTCTATCAACCGCTGGTCAATCTGAAGTCAGGCAAGATATCGACCTGCGAGGCGCTGTTGCGCTGGAATCATCCGGGGCGCGGCATGGTTTCTCCGGTCGATATCATCCCGGTGGCTGAGGACATGGGTCTGATTGTGGATCTCGGCCGCTGGATTCTGCGCAAAGCGTGCATGGAATGCACAAGATGGCCGGAGGCAGTCAGCGTCGCGGTCAACTTCTCGCCGCAGCAATTCCACCAGCGTGACATTCTGAACGAAATTCGCTACGCGCTCGATGCTTCAGGACTGCCTGCACAACGCCTGGAGATCGAGATCACCGAATCCTTGTTGCTGCGCAATACCCAGTTGACGCACGATATCCTGTCGCAGCTGCTTGCGCTCGGTGTGCGCATCTCGCTTGACGATTTCGGCACCGGCTATTCTAGCCTCAGCTATCTGCATAACTTCCCTCTGCAGAAGGTGAAGATCGACCGCTCCTTCCTCGAGGGCATCGATTCCGACCGGCCACTGACGCTCTTGCGAGGAATGGCGCGGCTGTTCGCCGACCTCGGCATGTCGGTCGTGGTCGAAGGCATCGAAACCAACGAACAGTTCGAGCTGATCAGTGCAGATGGTACCGTAACGGAAGCGCAGGGCTACCTGTTCAGCCGCCCAGTCCCGGCTGAGCGGATAGGCCAGCTTCTCAATGCCTCGCATGGCCAACTCGCCAATGAAGATTGCCTTGACGTGGCCGGCTCGCGGGCTTTCGCATAAGCGCTTTACGGACAATCGTTGGAGTGTTTTCCCCCACTCAGTGTAAACTGTGGACGGTGATTGCTTTACACCGTCGTTAATAACGAGTTAATTATTTAGAATAAGTTGATGAGTTGTCGCGCTTGTAGAAGTTGTCGGCAGCTGCCTGGATTAGTGGGGAATCCATATGCAAGCCTCGGCCAAAACGCTTATTTCGGCCGTTGGATGGGGAGCAAAACTCCTTAGCGAGGTGGATTACCATCTCGCCCAAACCAACAAGGAGAAGGAGGAAATCTATAACCTTCGCTATCGTGCTTACCTGCGCGAAGGGGCGGTCAACGAATCCCCCGAGGCACGAGTCACTGACCAGTATGATGAGCTGCCTAATGCTTGGACGTTCGGCGTCTATTTGGGCGGCGAGCTCTACAGCTCTGTGCGCATCAGCGTGCTAACTTCGGAGTGGCGGGAGTCCTGTTCTGCCGAGGCATTCCCTGATATCTTGCTTCCCAGGTTGGATCGTGGTGAAGTCATTATCGATCCGGCGCGGTTTGTCGCCGATCCCGACAAGATCAAGCGTTTTCCCGAACTGCCGTATTTGACACTGCGCCTAGCCTATGTGGCTTGCGAACATTTTAATGCCGACCTGGGTCTTGCGATTGTGAGGGCAGAGCATCAGGCTTTCTACCGTCGAGTGTTCCTGCACAAGACCATCGCCGAGCCTCGGATGTTTCCAGGGTTGCTGAAGCCGGTTGGCCTGATGGCGGCGGATTTCCCGAACGACCGCAACAAGGTGTTCGAACGCTTTCCGATCATGCGCTCCACCGCATTCGAGCGGCGGATGCTCTTCGATCGGTCCGCCCAACGCCGCCTCTCAACGCGCCCAGTACTGGTTTCCGCCAACGAGGGTGCCTCCGACGTTTCCCAAAGGTGACTCTGGCGCGGTCCGGAGCCCCAGAGCGTCCTGCAAACGCCCAATATCGGAGCAAAACCAGTGGTTCTTCGGTTTGGGCGTCTTGCTTCACCCTCACGCCACATTTACAGCTCATTAACCATCGCGGTTGCTTTTCGCCGTTTGGGGGCATTTGATGGGTCTTGGCAACGTCCCATCAAGGTTGACGGAACGTTCGTTTAACCAACCCCCTATAGATCGGACAGCAGTTGAAACGTGAGCGTGGAGGCTCCGGAATGAAACATCCTATGCGTACCTTTAAGGGATTGAAGGTGGCTGCGGTGCTGGCGGTCGCGCTTTCGATGGGCGCCTGCGCCAACAAGAACGGTCTTGGTGCCGGCACCGATGCTATGGCGAGCGCCGCAACGCCGGGTAGCCAACAGGATTTCGTAGTTAATGTCGGTGACCGCGTGTTCTTCGAGAGCGATCAGACCGATTTGACACCGCAGGCGATCGTCACGCTGGAGAAGCAGGCGCAGTGGCTGCAGACCTATCCACGTTACTCCTTTACCATCGAAGGCCATGCGGATGAGCGCGGCACCCGCGAATACAACATCGCGCTCGGCGCCCGTCGTGCCCAGTCGGTACGCAGCTTCCTGGCCTCGCGCGGCATTGATCCGAACCGCATGCGCACGATCTCCTATGGCAAGGAACGTCCGGTCGCCGTCTGCAACGATATTTCCTGCTGGTCGCAGAACCGCCGCGCCGTCACCGTGCTGAACGCGAGTTCCTAAGGACCGTCTTGCGGCTATTAAATGGCCAAAGTGCCGGCGCCAAGTTGGGCGCTGGTTTCGTCTTGAGGAGGCCTGGAGTCACATTTTTGGCGTACTCCCGCTCTCAATGTGCCGTGAGCCGCCTCACAGGTCGCGCTTTGGCGCGCCACTTTCGTCGTCAGGACAAGATGTTATCCACCTTTAGGGCAATTATTGGCACAGTGGCGGTCGCCGCGCTGCTTTCGCTATGCACTCCGGCGCTTGCGCAATCGGACGATGCCGAAATGCGGATCGAGCGGCTCGAAAACCAGCTGCGGCAGCTGACGGGCCAGAACGAGGAGCTGCAGTATCGCAACCGTCAGCTCGAAGAGCGCATCAGGCAGCTTGAGGGCGGTGTCCAGTCCGCGCCTGGCCAGCCACTGGCCCAGCCGGGTGTTGCGGCCGCGCCGCCGGTCCAGTCGGCTCCTACCTACAGCCAGCCGCCGGCTCAGCCTGCCTATGAACCGCAGATCGCCGCGCCAGGGCCGACTGTCCAGGAGCCGCCCGTCGCTGGCGGACCCGGCGCCCGGCGCCGCGGCGATGCCTTTGACCCCAGCCAGAATCCGAACGCTCCAGGGGCGCCACAGGCCCTGGGCGGCGGTCAGCTTCCGATGCCCGCGGAATCGGTCGGCGCACCGGGCGGACGCGGCCCAGGCGAACCGCTGGACCTCGCCGCCACCGCTGGCGCTGGCTATCCTCAGACGCCCTACCAGCCAGGCGGCGCCACGTCGGCACCGCAGGGCTATCCGCCGGCATCCGGTGGGCTTGACACTGCGCCGCCGTCACAGACGCCGCGGGACGAATATGACCTCGGCATCGGCTATATGCAGCGCAAGGACTATGCGCTCGCTGAGCAGACCATGAAGAATTTTGCCCAACGCTATCCAGGCGATCCGCTGGTTGGTGATGCCCAGTATTGGCTCGGCGAGAGTTACTTCCAGCGCCAGCAGTATCGTGACGCCGCCGAGGCGTTCCTCGCCGTCACCACCAAATACGATAAATCCGGAAAGGCTCCGGATGCGCTGTTGCGGCTCGGTCAGTCGCTGGCGGCGCTGAAGGAAAAGGAGGCCGCGTGTGCCGCATTGGGCGAGGTGGGGCGGAAATATCCGCGTGCTTCGGCCGGCGTCAAAGCCGCTGTGGATCGCGAGCAAAAGCGCGTGAAGTGCTGAGCTGATCACGCCGTCGCAGTGCCGGACAGCGGATGGCACTTTGATCCATCGGGGATAAGATAGCCCTGGCCAATCCAAGGCACATGGGCCATGTCAGACGACAATTCCCCGATCTCCGTCCGCGATGCCAAACGTCTGTTTGCCGACCTGAAGAGCGCGCCGGCCCTGGTGCTCGCTGTCTCTGGCGGTCCGGATTCAGTGGCGTTGCTGTGGCTCGCAGCCCGCTGGCGCCGCACCCTGGCGCGCGGCCCGCGACTTGTTGCCGTCACTATCGACCACCGTTTACGGCCGGAAGCTGCGCGCGAGGCACTTGATGTCAAGCGGCTGGCGCGCAGCCTCGATCTGCCGCACCGGACAATGCGTTGGACCGGTGCCAAGCCGAGGAGGGGCGTGCCTGCCGCTGCACGCGAGGAGCGCTATCGCTTGCTGGCCAAGGCCGCGCGAGCCGTCGGTGCTACCTACGTTCTCACCGCCCACACGAGGGACGACCAAGCCGAGACGTTATTGATGCGGTTGTTGCGGGGCAGCGGCATTGCCGGTCTTTCGGCCATGGCGCGACTTAGTCAACGAGACGGTATCGCATTGGCGCGCCCGCTCCTTGATGTGTCGAAGGCGCAGCTGATTGCGACGCTGAAGCAAGCGAGAATCGGTTTTGCCGATGATCCAACCAACCGTGATGAAGCCTATACGCGACCTCGCTTGAGGGCGTTGTTGCCGGCGCTCGCGGCTGAAGGCGGCAATGTGCGCAATTTGGCCCGGCTGGCCGGGCGGCTGGCACGGGCCAATGCCGCGGTGGAGGTACTTACCGATGGCGCCGAGCGTTTTCTCGCGCGGGATCGCTCGAACCACGGTTCCGGTGCAAGAAGCTTTGACGCCGACGCTTTCTCGACGCTGCCGGAAGAGGTCCGGCTTCGGCTATTGATGCGGGCAATCGACGCGGTCGGGTATGAAGGGCCGGTGGAACTCGGAAAGGTGGAGAACCTGCTTGCAACCCTTGATTGCACCATCGCCGGGAGTGTCGGGAGAAGTGACACGAGGTCCGCGCCGCGGTTGAAACAAACGCTCGCAGGCGCCCTGATTAGCCTTGCCAAGGGCCGAATCCAGATCGAGCCGGCGCCCGCCCGGCGCCGGTCCCGGTCCCCAGCATAGCGTGGACCCTCGCGCCCGCCCCCGGTCCTTAACCATCTCCCCGTCATGATTTCAGCAGGAATTGCTGCGAAGATAGGCTAAATAGTCCCGGCGCGTTCCCTTGGCATCGACCAGGGTGGCACCTAGATTGTATGCATCCAACGGAGGGGACTCCTTAATAAGATTAAGGATTTTAAGGATTCCTCCCAGCCTGCCCAAAGGAATAGGGCCGCGATCCGCGCGACCACGAAGGAAGATCGATGAACGCCAATCTGCGGAATTTCGCCCTCTGGGTCATCATTGTTTTGCTGCTATTGGCGTTGTTCACGCTCTTCCAGAACCCGGGTCAGCGCGCTTCCTCCCAGGAAATCTCCTTCTCGCAACTCCTGACCGAGGCCCAACAGGGCCGCGTGCGGGACGTCGTGATCCAGGGACAGAAGATCAAGGGTACGTTTACCAACGGTTCGAGCTTCGAGTTATACGCGCCCAATGACCCAACACTGGCGACGCGCTTGCATGACTACAAGGTTAACGTCAAGGAGGAGCAGCCGGGCGACAACGTGCCATGGTTCGTCTCCCTGCTGCTTTCCTGGTTGCCGTTTATCGCGCTGATCGGCGTGTGGGTGTTCTTGTCGAGGCAGATGCAGGGTGGTGCCGGTAAGGCGATGGGCTTCGGCAAGTCGCGCGCAAAGATGCTCACAGAGGCGCACGGCCGGGTGACCTTCGAAGACGTCGCCGGTGTCGACGAGGCCAAGCAGGACCTGCAGGAGATCGTCGAATTTCTGCGCGATCCCGGCAAGTTCCAGCGCCTGGGTGGCCGTATACCACGCGGCGTTCTGCTGGTCGGTCCGCCCGGCACCGGCAAGACGCTGATCGCGCGAGCGGTCGCGGGCGAAGCCAATGTGCCGTTTTTCACCATTTCCGGTTCTGACTTCGTCGAGATGTTCGTCGGCGTCGGTGCGTCCCGCGTGCGCGACATGTTCGAGCAGGCGAAAAAGAACGCACCATGTATCATCTTCATCGACGAAATCGACGCCGTTGGCCGTCACCGCGGTGCCGGTCTTGGCGGCGGCAATGACGAGCGCGAGCAGACGCTCAACCAGTTGCTGGTCGAGATGGACGGCTTTGAAGCCAATGAGGGCGTGATCCTGATCGCCGCCACCAACCGGCCCGACGTGCTCGATCCGGCGTTGCTGCGTCCCGGCCGCTTCGATCGTCAGGTCGTGGTTCCGAACCCGGACGTAGTCGGTCGCGAGCAGATTTTGAAGGTTCACGTCCGAAAGGTTCCGTTGGCGCCGGATATCAATCTCAAGACCATCGCACGCGGCACACCCGGCTTTTCTGGCGCCGACTTGATGAACCTCGTCAACGAGGCCGCGCTCACTGCGGCGCGCCGTAACAAGCGCATGGTGACGCAGGCCGAGTTCGAGGAGGCCAAGGACAAGGTGATGATGGGTGCCGAGCGCAAGTCGCTCGTGATGACGGAGGAAGAGAAGTTGCTCACCGCCTATCACGAGGGCGGCCACGCCATAGTCGGCCTCAACGTGCCGGCGACCGATCCGATCCACAAGGCGACCATCATTCCGCGTGGTCGTGCGCTCGGCATGGTCATGCAACTGCCCGAGCGTGACAAGTTGTCGATGTCGCTTGAGCAGATGACCTCCCGCCTTGCCATCATGATGGGTGGCCGCGTCGCCGAGGAACTGATCTTTGGCCGCGAGAAGGTGACCTCGGGCGCCGCGTCCGACATTGAACAGGCCACGCGTCTTGCACGCATGATGGTCACGCGCTGGGGCCTGTCGGAAGAGCTCGGTACCGTGTCCTATGGCGAGAACCAGGACGAGGTGTTCCTGGGTATGTCGGTCTCGCGCACGCAGAACGCATCCGAGGCGACCGTCCAGAAGATCGACTCCGAGATCAAGCGCTTGGTCGAGGAAGGCTATAACGAGGCCCAGCGCATCCTGACCACGAAGCGAGCCGACCTCGAGACGCTGGCCAAGGGTCTTCTGGAATTCGAGACGCTAACCGGTGACGAGATCATCGACCTGTTGAAGGGCAAGAAGCCGAACCGCGAGTCGGTCCTGGAACCGGCTACTCCGCGCGCTTCCGCGGTGCCGCCGGCTGGCAAGCAGCGCCCACGTCCAGATCCGGATCCCGGCCTGGAGCCGCAGCCCCAGGCGTGAGTCGGTATCATGAATTGAAAGACGCGGCGGCAACGCCGCGTTTTTTATGCAATTCGGCAGATCATGGCCGACGGGCAGCGACAGCGCAAACTGTCTACGCCAGCAGGAACAGTTACATCGTCCGCGAATGAAATCCATGATCGCGTCTCGATTTCCGTTGCGCGTTCCATCGGATTGTTCACGCTGCCCATGTCCCGACCCGATGAGTCTCGTTTATCAGCGTGAGACCGATTGTTCATCGGAGCCAGCGGCGACGGGGGCTGTGTTTGGGCGATCGTCCCGCACGTGGACGACCGCGATGTCGTCTGCATAGAGACGCTTCCAGCCCTTCAAATGATCCATCACTTGCGCGACTGCCGCCTTGGCCACCAACAGTGTGGTGTCGATCCGGTAGGTCTCGAGCAGATGCTCGAGATTGTCGATGCGCGGGACATGGGTGGCCCTGTAGAAATCCATCTCGAACGACTCGCCGTAGAGTTCGGCGCGTCCGTCAATGAAGACCGGGATATCGCGCGAAATCAGATAGCCGCCGAACTCATAGGCATTGAAGACCCGCTGCGCCTTTTGTTGTTTGAGAAGGTCGACGGCCGCAACGGGCGTATGAGTCGTCGTGAACGTGAAGCGATGACGGGTCAGGTAGATGGATGTCGATGCCCATGCCGCGATAACGATCGTCACGGCGGCAAGTGCGGTGACGTGGCGTGTCAGCAAGACATCGCCGCGTTGCGCGTCCGTGTCCACCGAGATCGATGGCGACAGGCTGCCGAGCGGCTTTGCCAGAACCAATGGCACCAGGAACGCAAATATTTCGATGTTCCTGACATGCGTCAACGCCATCCAGATCAAACCCAGGACGAGAAGAATCCGCGGCGGCGAGATCACAAGTCCGCGATAGAAGCCGAAGGCGATGAGGCCGAGTAGCGCTCCCTCGAACGGCGTGAAGGAACTGAAGTCGCTCGCCTGCCATTCCCCGATCAGCGACAGCACTCTCCCAAGACTCAGAATATTCGCGGCTCCGAGCAGCGTCTTCCAGCCATAAGGCGTGCAGCAGCTGGCAATCAGCGCCCCGACCCCGAAAAGCATCCAGCGCAAGCCAAGCGCGATCCGCCGATCGGCTCTCGCCTCCCAGACCGCCTCGAGCGCGATTGGTGCGATCAATGCCAATCCTAGCACAAAGCCGCCGTGCAGGTTCGCCCACAGCGCCATCAGCGGCAGCCAAAGCCACGACGGAGAGCCGCGGCGGTCGGCTGCCGCCATCAACGCGCCGATCCATGCCACCATGACCGGCAGCGCGAGGATGTGCGGACGCGCCAGCATGTGGCCTGTCGAGAGCGCGAGCGCGAGCAATGCAACGAGCACCGAACGAGCCGGCTCAAGATGTGCATCGAGTCGATAAACGAAGATCGCGGTGGCAATCGCGATCGCAAGCGAGGAGAGAATGACCGGGCCAGCCCAATCCAGCTGTGCATGGGCAATGGCGAAGAGTACCTGCGACAGCCACGAGGTCGAGATCCATGGCTCGCCGAAGTGCGTGAAGGAATAGAAGTCCGTGTACGGAAGGGCGTGATGATCGAGGATCCATTGGCCGATCTTGATCTGCCAGAACGAGTCGGAATCCTTCAGCAGGGCATCGCCAAGATACAGGAAGAGGAGGTAGGCGCCCGCGCCCAGACACAGAGGAACCAGGGCTTGCGCGCGACCGCGCGTCGCCGAACTGTGGGTGAGTGAGAGAGACATTCTGCCTCGCTTTGGTGTGGGATCGCTTATTGGATTGCCCGGCCCGATTGCCGAGTGGCCGCCATTTGACCACGACGGCCATAATCTGAGGTAAATCAGTTCTCCCGTCGCAAGCGAACGGTGGCGATTGTTCGTTCGCCTTAGATTTCGGTTTACCATCAGACAATACGCGCGAAGATCGAGCTGTTTCAGCGATTGAATTAACTGCGGTGCAATCTTCTGCGGTTACGTTTCGCCCATGGTCACGGCGTTGGGAAGCCGGGATGACCAGACCAGTTGCAGCCCTGTGCAACTTTTGGAGGTTAAGACTATGAAGAATCTTGTTACCCGTTTTCTCAAGGACGAGTCCGGCGCCACCGCAATCGAGTACGGCCTGATCGCCGCCGGCATCGCGGTCGTGATCATCGCCGCCGTGTCGTCCCTTGGCTCACAGGTGAGCACGACGTTCAAGACGATCTCGGACTCGATTGCTAACTTCAACGGCTAATACGGAAGGCATAGGCCTAAATCCTATCGCCGTATCCACCTAAAGCAACACTCCCGACGGCTCTGCCTCGGGAGTGTTTTTTTGGTATGCCGAGCATGATCGACAACTTGGAGGCGGAGGTCCCTACCAATGGCGGTAGAGGTATCCATAAATTCGGAGGCGGCTCATTAACGTGATGCTCAGCCTTGACAGCTAGATTGCGCTCAACGCCCGCATGAAACTGCATGCCAACGCATTTTGATCTTGGGGTCGATTCTACCCATGTCCATAGGAACAACCGCGCTATCTCCGCTGATCGCGAAGGCCGAAGATATCTCTCGAACCGAGAGCACGGTGTCGCGGAAAAGCGTTATTCTCGATCTCTTGGAACGCGCCATCGTCGTCGCGATGTTTTGCCGCTTCATGTATGTGACGATCGGGGATTTCGCTGCGACTGCTCATATTGCGTCACTCCTGATATTCATTGGCGAGTCTTTGATGTTTGTGCTGATCATCGTCCGCAAACGCTCAGCGACATTGTCGCAGCGGCCCACGGACTGGTTATTCGCAATTGCCGGAACGACCTTCGCGCTCTTGATAACGCCGGCTTCCGTCGCTCCACTTGTTCCAATTGGTGTTTGCATCGTCGTGATGGTAAGCGGCATCTTCATTCAGGTTTCCGCAAAGATCGCGCTGGGCCGCAGCTTCGGCATCGTCGCCGCAAACCGTGGCGTCAAGACTCATGGTCCTTATCGTTTCGTTCGTCATCCGATGTACGCAGGTTATACGATCACCCATGTTGGTTTCCTGCTCGCTATGCCATCGCTGACAAACGCGCTGCTTTATGCGATCGAGCTGTGTCTGCAACTCATCCGTATCGCGCGCGAGGAACGCGTGCTCAATCAATCCGAAGACTATCGGACCTTCGCGGCATCGGTACGTTACCGGTTGCTTCCAGGCGTCTACTGAGACTTCACCAGAGCATCGGCTGCGGCAGGTTTCCGTACCTCCCGCCTTGAAGTCCCGCCTTGGCGGGTTCTTGCCGTGGTGTGCCGGGACAAATAGAGCGCGGGATTTTTGCAATCTCCCTCGCCCGCAAGAGGGCAGGTCGCGCCGGAGCGGTTCGTGCCAATGTCGCGGCCGGAACGCTGTATCCGGCTATCTCGCGACCAACTCCCCGCGGGATCGATGCTGCGGTACGTGCCTCTCCCAGGGCTATCGAACTCACACCCTCTCGTTTAGCCCTATCGCGTACTTGCGCAACGTGGGGCGCGAAGCAGAGGTGGAGCAGGTCCGGAATCTACAACCACAGCCGGAAGAAATTAGGGTAATGCACTGCCCCGCATCCAAGGATCGACGCGGCATATGATCGGCGGAACCACGACCAGGCAAAGAAGCGTGACCGCGCCTCCGATAAGCATATCCGAGAGATAATGCCAACCGATGGGCGGGATCGAGAAGAGCATGAGCACATTCAGGCAGGTCACACACCAGCCAATCCATCCGGTCCCGCGAAAGGCATAACAGAACAGGATTGCAAGAACCGTATGAAAGGACGGCATTGTGACGAGACCCTGCATCTCAGGCAGGTTGAAAGACCAAGGTCCAACTTGGCGCAGCGCCAGAAAATCGTCCAGCCAGGGCTCATGCCCTTTTCCATATGTACCGAACGGCCCGATGACCGGGAAAAGCGCGGAGATCAGAACAGTGAGGAGCAATGCTACCGCCGCGATCACAACAAGATCGGAGGAACGCGATCCTCCGAACGCTGGAAGAGCCAAAACGGCAAACAGGATTTGCAGTGGAAGGCTGTTATACGCTGCCCATAAGACCACGTGTAAAACTTCGTGCGTCATCACTGTCGCATACCAGCGATACCAGTCAAACCCGACAATCTGGTCCAGGTTCGCAACAGTGATATCCTGCAATGGCCTGGCAATCGTGGTCGCCAGATAGGTCAAGACGCACCCAGCCGCCGAGAACGCTATCCATAGCGCAGCTCCCTCCAACATGGTCGCAATCTTCGCACTACGTAAGCGATAGCCGGCAGACGACAAAACCATCGCAACAGAGAGGGTGGCAGGGAACTGCCAATGCGTGATCGTCAGGCCGACGCTGGTGCACCAAAAGAAGTCAACTGCAGTAATTGCAGCTACCATCGCCCAGGCGACCGGTTCGCCGATAATGCGTAATCCCAGGCTGTTCCAGATCGGACGTGCTAGAGCAGTTGTGGCTTGATTCGTCGCCAACAGCCGTTTCATTATTGCCGTCTCCGTTACCTCGGAATTTGAAGTAGCCCATGCGCAGGACCACGCGAGCTGGTTCGCTAGCCGTTCAAAGGGTTGGTTTGAGGCTGGGTTTCCGAAAATGAGTCTGCTGCTTGTCGGTCCATCACGCACGTTGATAGGAAATCCTTGCAGCCCTATCGGACCATTGCGAAGACATCGTTAAGCCAACCGAACAATCGGCAAGAACCATTGTGAAGACCGCCTCGGCGGGGTTTTATTTCGGTATCCGAGACAAAGGAGCGCGCGAGATTTTTGCGATTTCACGCTGCGCCGTTGGGATAGCCTGCCCCCCAAGATTTGCTCTCGCTCGACACACTTCTGTCTTGTCAAGAAGCCTGAATAGTTGTTCAGTTTTTCAACTGATTTTCGGCTTTGCGGCTGGAAAACAGTGAAGAAGCGTTCGGACGAAGCTCTACCGTCCGACGTGTTGGACAGGAAGCGTTATGGTTTACCGGCGGACCCATCAGGTGGTGAAGCGCCTTGCGGCGCGGCGGGCGGCCATTTTAGCCGCGGCCCGGGAGGCCGCCGCCGAAGCCGGGATGGCGGGGGTGCAGATCGCGCCTGTCGCGGTTCGTGCCAATGTCGCGGCCGGAACTGTGTACCGCTATTTTCCCTCCAAGGCTGATCTTGTCTCCGAACTGATCGCGGCTGTCTCGCGCGACGAACTTGCCGCGATCCGCCGCGCGGCGGATGCGGCGCCTGGGCCCTCTTCGGCGTTGGCGGCTGCCATCACCACGGTTGCGGTCCATACACTGTCCCAGCGCAAGCTCGCCTGGGGCGTTCTGGCTGAGCCGGTCGATGTGGATGTTAGTGCCTCCCGGCTTGCGAGTCGGCGCGAGATTGCTGGCGAGATCGCCGCGAGGATCGACGCTGCGGTGCGTGCCGGTCATTTGCCGGCGCAGGACACGGCGCTCGCCGCCACTGCGCTGCTTGGCGCGCTGCATGAAGCATTGGTGGGACCGCTTGCGCCGCACGGCTTCGACAACAACCGTGCCAAGTTACGCGATGCGGTCCAGACCGTCACGCTGTTCGCCCTGCGCGCGGTCGGCCTCGTGGACGCCCGCGCCCGTGGTCTCGTGGTGCAGCAGACGGTGCTGCCGGCAGAGACGCTTATCGGGGCGTAGGGCGATTCGATAGTTGCTACGATCTTGTAACTGCCCAGGTAGTGACGATGCTTCACCTCTCCCAGGGCTATCGGACTCATATATTGTTACAGCCGCTCACCTCTCGTTTTCCCCATTGCGTACTTGCGCAACGTGGGGCGCGAAGCAGAGGTGGAGCAGGTCCGGAATCTACAACCACAGCCGGAAGAAATTAGGGTAATTCATTACCTCGCATCCAAGGATCGACGCGGCGTATGATTGGCGGAACCACAACTAGGCAAAGAAGCGTGATCGCACCTCCGACAAGCATATCCGAGAGATAATGCCAACCGATAGGCGGGATCGAGAGGAGCATGAGCACATTCAGGCAGGTCACACACCAGCCAATCCATCCGGTCCCGCGAAAGGAATAACAGAACAGGATTGCAAGAACCGTATGAAAGGACGGCATTGTGACGAGGCCTTGCATCTCAGGCAGGTCGAAAGACCAAGGTCCAGCTTGGCGCAGCGTCAGAAAATTATCCAGCCAGGGCGCATGCACCTTTCCATATGTACCGAACGGTCCGATAACTGGGAAAAGCGCGGAGATTAGAGCAGTGGGGAGCAACGCCACCGACGCGAGCACAACAAGATGGGATGAGCGCGATCCTCCGAACGCTGGGAGAGCCAAAACGGCAAACAGGATTTGCAGTGGAAGGCTGTTATACGCTGCCCATAAGACCCAGTGCAAAATCGGGTGCGTCGTCACTGTCTCATACCAGCGATACCAGTCAAATCCAATAATCTGGTCCAGGTTCGCAACAGCGACGTCCTGCAATGGCCTGGCAATCGTGGCCGCTAGATAGGTCAAGATTAACGCGACCGCTGAGAAGGCCAACCATAGCGGAATCCCGTCCAGCATGGCTGCAATCTTCGTATCGCGGGTGCGATAGCAAGCAGACAACGAAACCGTCACGACGGTAACGGTGACGGAGAACGGCCACCACGAGTGCGTAATCGTCAGCCCGACGCTGGCACACCAAACGAATTCGATGACTGCAATCACAGCGATCAGCGCCCAGGCGACCGGATCGCCAATAATGCGCAAGCCCAGGCTGTTCCATGTCCGAGGAGTTGCTACAGCAGTGGTGGCCTGATCCATCGCCAATGCCTGTTCCGTCATCGGTGCCTCTATTACCTCGGAATTGAAAGGGTCGGGTTTCCTTGGCGCCTTATCGAACTTTTGCGAAAACATCGTTAAGCCAACCGAATAATCGGTAAGCACCCTGGCATGGCTGGGACGATCGATTAAATGCTGTAGCTGGATGCAGCACCGCAGTAATCACACGGACAGTTTGCATGTTTCGTTACCTCGCTTCGCGCAATGAAGAGAGATTCGCACGCGCTACCTTCGCCTGGGATGAGCGTAACGTGCGTTGGCTTGGTGAGCCCGCCGACGGAAGGACCATGCGAGATTGTGGTCGATTGAGATTTGCCGTTAAGCGAGGGTTGGCGGCCGAGTGCGAGGCGTAGCCTGCAAATGGCGGCTCAGCTCCCCGTGCTGCCCTCGGGGCCAACGGAAGCGATGCGCACCATGTTGGTGGTTCCGGGGATTCCGAGCGGCACACCGGCTACGATGATCACACGCTGGCCTGTCCTGACAAAGCCGTCGCGAAACGCGATCGAGCCGGCGCGGCTGATCATATCATCTTGGTTGCGCGCATCTTCGGCGACGACGCAGTGCACGCCCCAAACTACCGAGAGCTTGCGGCCAGTGGCAATATTCGGGGTAATCGCAACGATCGGCGGTTTCGAGCGCTCGCGCGCCACGCGGATCGCGGTCGAGCCTGAACTGGTCCAGCAGATGATCGCCGGCAGATCGAGCGTCTCGGCAATCTGCCGCGCAGCATCCGCAATGGCATCGCCCGCGGTTGCCTCTGGCTCCGGCCGTTGTGCTGAGAGCACCGAGCGGTAGGTCGGGTCGCGTTCGACTTCCTCGCCAATGCGATTCATTGTCGAGACCGCTTCGACCGGGAACTTGCCCGCGGCCGATTCCGCGGACAACATGATGGCGTCGGCGCCTTCGTAGATCGCGGTTGCCACGTCCGAGACCTCGGCGCGCGTCGGCACAGGGGCTTGGATCATGGATTCCAGCATCTGTGTTGCGATCACTACCGGCTTGCCGGCGCGTCGCGCCATCCGGGTCATTTGCTTTTGTAGGCTCGGCACGCGCTCCAGCGGCAGCTCGACGCCGAGGTCGCCGCGCGCCACCATTAGTGCATCGGAGGCTTCGATAATGTCGGGAAGGCGATCGATCGCCTGCGGCTTCTCGATCTTGGCCATTACCGCGGCGCGGCCGCGAATCAGCTTCTTGGCTTCAATGACGTCGTCAGCGCGCTGCACGAAGGATAGGGCGATCCAGTCCACGCCGGTGGTCAGGGCGGCCTCGAGATCGGCGCGGTCCTTGGGTGTCATGGCCGAAACGGCCAGATCAGTATCGGGCAGGCTGACGCCCTTGCGGTCGGACATCTTGCCGCCAATTACCACACGGGTGACAGTGCGCTCGGGCGAGGTTTCCTCCGCGATCAGCCGCACCTTGCCATCGTCGAGCAGGAGTGCGTGACCCGGCCGCAACGCCGCGAGGATTTCCGGATGTGGAAGCTGAACGCGGGTCTTGTCGCCGGGTGTCTTGTCGGAATCGAGGATGAAACTCTGACCGTTCTTGAGCTGTACCGAGCCCTCGGCGAACGAGCCGAGTCGCAGCTTAGGCCCTTGGAGGTCGACCAGGATACCGATCGGTCGGCCGTAGCTGCTCTCAACGTTGCGGATAGTCGCAACCAGCTCCCGCATTTTGTCATGCGGGGTATGGCTCATATTGATTCGGAAGATGTCGGCGCCCGCCTCGAACAGGCGGCGGATCATCGCGCTGTCCGAGGAGGAGGGGCCCAGCGTTGCGAGAATCTTGATGCGGCGTAGTCGCCTCATGGCTTGTTTCCAGGCGTTGTGGCCGGCGGCAGGCCAGAGGCGCCCGGAGGCGTGCTACCCGGCGAGCTTGGCAAACCCGGAACACCGCCGCCGGGGCCAACCGTTCCGGGGAGACCCGGGACGCGCTGCTGCGCCGGCTGTTCATTGGCATCGGTCAGCTGCACGGTCCAGGCGCGCTGCTCGCCGGTATCGACCTCGAAGAAGCCGGTTCGATCGAAGCCGCGCGCCAGGCAATCTGCAGTGCCGCGGATCGTGAATTCCTTGTCGCGCGAGCACATGAACGCCTGTCCGGACCATTCGCCGCCGCGGTCATAGTCGATCGCATAGATGTAATAATAGCGGGCAATGAGCGTTCCGCGCAGCAGGGTCTCGCAGGCTCGTGAGGAGATGTTCCACCAGCCTTCAGTGGTCCAACCGTCGGCGTCCTTGTAGCCCAATGCGATCCCGACCCGGCTCGAGGTGTTGTTACAGAGGCGAAAGTCGGCGGCGGCGGGGGCATTCCATAGGCACAGGACAGCGAGCGCCAGCGCCGGCAGCAGGCGGATGGCGAAGGTGGCGGGGAGTCGATCGGGGCGATCGGAGGATTCGGCGATCATTCTCGCGAAGCTATATCAAATCATTGAAGATTTCGCGTGGGCCCGCGGGGAGGCCCCCGGCTTGCGGACGCGATATAGCAAAATCTGGGACAAGGCACACCTTAAGGGAAGCCCGCTGGCGCAACAAACCGAGATCATTGACCATGGCAGTCGACGACGAAACCAGAACGGAACTTGAGGCGGCCGCCTTCCGGCGCCTTGTTGAGCACCTTCGCACCCGCACCGACGTCCAAAACATCGACCTGATGAACCTTGCGGGCTTCTGCCGCAACTGCCTGTCCAACTGGCTCAAAGAGGCCGCTGACGCGGCAGGCGCTCCGATGACCAAGGACGAAAGCCGGGAGGCGATCTACGGCATGCCCTACGAGGTATGGAAATCGAAATACCAAGCCACCGCAAGCGCGGAACAGCTTGAGGCGATGAAGAAGGTTCATCCCCGGCATTGAGGGGCCGAATCCAAGCTCTCATACGGGGAATCCGTTGATTCTTTAAGGAATAGTGAACGTTCCTGCTGGGTGCAGGAATGCGCGAGTGTGCTGTGGACGAACGCGTTGTTGGCTTGACGTAAGCCGCCGTAAAATCGAGGGTTCGGGGCGAAGTTGCGCGGTGTGAGGACGCCAGCGTTGCCTCGATTGCCAGTTCCAGCCAGGAGAACAAGATGGCCACCTCAGCCGCCCTCGCGGACGAATCGCCCACGACGAAATTTGCCAAGGACCAGCTCAAATCCATCATCGAGCGCATTGAGCGGCTCGAAGAAGAGAAGAAGACCATCTCCGACGATATCCGCGACGTTTAC